>ENA-OQKN01001226-OQKN01001226.1-human-gut-metagenome-genome-assembly--contig:-NODE-1226-length-13990-cov-2.934935_pt1 | contig 13990 bp, 10 predicted proteins | sample MGYA00242776_ERZ504794 | MGnify/ENA primary metagenome ERZ504794 (study PRJEB26092, sample SAMD00036434) | human gut metagenome | host: Homo sapiens | study: EMG produced TPA metagenomics assembly of... | reverse complement strand
ATTCGTGAGAAGCTAAACGATTTTTCACGTGTTTTTAAAAACCAGTCTATTCTTTCAGATATCCTTTCGTTTCCTCTCGAAGACTCCCAAAAGAAGGCTTTAAATTACTATTTGATGATTGATGTTTTAAAAGAACGTGAGCATATTGCTGATGTCTTGATTAAGGCAAAATCACTAGCTGAATTTGTCATCGAAGAAACCATCAAAAAAGATCATGAGGGCTTAATCGTATTTGATGGCAATCTGCCAAAACTGAATCCAGATTTTCCTGATTGTGAGGCAATTTTAGACGATATAGATAAGAAAATGAACAAATCTAGGGGGATTGAAGACACTGAAGAACGTATTTTTTCAGTACAATCTACACTTAATCTATTATCTTACTTGAATATCCTTGAGTTCTATGAATATGATTCTCAGCTTCAAACAGCGATAAATGGCATTTTAAGTTTGAATGGGGAACGAAATAAAGTTGCTCACGGTTTGTCAGAAATTGATACGCGATTATTAAGTCGTAAGAAGTTAAAACAACTTTCTGAAAACTTGCGATTGCTTCTTGTTGAGTGTTTGGGTATTGATTCAAGCTATTTTAACTATTATGACAAACAAAATGAAGAGCTTATAAAGATGCTTGAATAGATATTTGGGTGTCATCCCCCTTTGACATTCCCATATAAAAGCGCCATAATAGAACAAATTGAACTGAACCTTTAATCGAGTCCAGAGAGGCGAGAAAGGTGTACTGAGATGCTACGGCATCACTAAAGGGTAGGGACTACCCTATTTTCGTGCAACCTTCGCTGACTGGCGGAGGTTTTTTGTGTGAAAGGATATAAGAAATGAGAGAAAATCGTCCTGTTATTGCCCTTGATTTCCCGACTTTTGAGGATGTGAAGGCTTTCCTTGCTAAGTTTCCTGCTGATGAAAAGCTCTATGTGAAGATTGGTATGGAGCTCTACTATGCTGCTGGGCCTGAGATTGTGCGCTACGTTAAAGAGCTTGGCCATAGTGTTTTCCTTGACCTAAAGCTTCACGATATTCCAAATACTGTGAAATCAGCTATGCGTGTCTTGTCTAACCTTGGTGTTGATATGACTAATGTGCATGCGGCTGGTGGTGTGGAAATGATGAAGGCTGCGCGTGAGGGCTTGGGAGATGGTCCTATTTTGATTGCTGTAACACAGTTGACCTCTACCTCTGAAGAGCAGATGCGTGATTTCCAAAATATCCAAACCACACTTCAAGAATCAGTGGTTCATTATGCTAAGAAGACTGCTGAAGCAGGTCTTGATGGTGTTGTTTGCTCAGCGCATGAAGTCGCAAAAATCAAAGAAGCAACGAATGAAGATTTCGTTTGTTTGACACCTGGTATTCGTCCAGCAGGTGCAGCAGTTGGTGATCAAAAACGTGTCATGACACCTGCCGATGCCCGTCAAATTGGTTCAGATTACATTGTTGTTGGTCGTCCAATTACACAAGCTGATGATCCAGTAGCAGCTTATCACGACATTAAGGCCCAATGGAACGGTCAATAAATTTTCAAAAAGACCTTATTTCATAGGAAAATAGATTGAATTAGGTTATAATAAAGAATAGAAAACGCTTTACGGAGGATAATAATTATGACATTAGCATCACAAATCGCATCTGACTTGCTTGATATCAAGGCTGTTTACCTTAAACCCGAAGAGCCATTTACATGGGCATCAGGAATCAAATCACCAATCTACACAGACAACCGTATTACTTTGTCTTATCCAGAAACTCGTACGCTTATTGAAAATGGTTTTGTGGAAAAAATTAAGGAAGAATTCCCTGAAGTAGAAGTGATTGCAGGTACTGCAACTGCTGGTATTCCTCACGGTGCGATTATCGCTGACAAGATGAACCTTCCATTTGCCTACATCCGTAGCAAACCAAAAGATCACGGTGCTGGTAACCAAATCGAAGGTCGTGTGGTTAAAGGCGAAAAAATGGTTGTTGTTGAAGATTTGATTTCAACTGGTGGTTCAGTACTTGATGCTGTAGCAGCTGCAGAGCGTGAAGGGGCTGATGTTATCGGTGTTGTGGCTATCTTCACTTACGAATTGCCAAAAGCTGAAAAAAACTTTGCGGATGCTGGTGTGAAATTGGTTACTCTTTCAAACTACACTGAGTTGATCAAAGTCGCTAAAGTTCAAGGCTACATCACAGCAGATGGACTTCAACTTTTGAAGAAATTCAAAGAAAATCAAGAGACTTGGCAAGACTAATTATCAAGATTTAAGGCGGAACGTTTTAGGCGTTTCGCTTTTTTTAGTATAATTTAGGAAAAGATAAGCAGGGAGAGTATATGATGACAATTAATGAGTGGTCAGATGCAACGGCAATGGCTGAAGCAGTGCAAAATAAGGCGGTCAGTCCCCGAGAACTAGTGGAGGCTACCATTCGTGAAGCGGAGAGAACGAATCCTAAGATAAATGCTATCGTCAGTCAACGCTACGAGAAAGCTATAGAAGAAGTAGAAGCTAGAGACTTTTCAGAGAAACCTTTTGCTGGAGTCCCGATTTTTCTAAAAGATTTAGGTCAAGAGCAAGCTGGTGAGCCGTCAACCGCGGGTTCTCGTCTATTTACAAGTTATCATGCAACGGAAACAGATAATTATGTTAAGAAATTTGAGGAATTGGGCTTTATTATTTTAGGGCGTTCTAGCACTCCTGAGTTTGGCTTCAAAAATATCAGTGATGCTCAGATTCACGGTCCTGTTAATTTGCCTGACGATGTGACACGTAATGCTGGTGGCTCAAGTGGTGGTGCGGCAGCTCTTGTGAGTTCTGGCATTTCTCCCTTGGCACCAGCTAGTGACGGTGGAGGCTCTATCCGTATTCCAGCTTCCTTTAACGGACTTATTGGTCTTAAGCCTACAAGAGGACGGATTCCTGTCGGTCCTAGTTCTTTCCGTGGCTGGCAGGGAGCCTCTGTTCAGTTTGCCTTGACTAAGACTGTACGAGATACAAAACGCTTGCTCTATCACATGCAGACGTGTCAGATGGAAAGTCCTTTTCTTCTACCGAAGCTTAGCAAAGTAGTGTCTTTAGAAGAACCAGTTAGAGCTTTGAAGATTGCTTTGTCGACTGTTTCTCCTGTTGGTGGTAAGGTGTCAAAATCTGCTATTGCAGCGACAAAAAAGGCTGCTAGAGCATTGGAAACTCTAGGTCATCATGTACATGAAATCAGCGACCAGCCCTTGAATGGGATTGAAGCTTTGCAGTCTTACTATATTATGAATAGTGTCGAGACGGCTGCCATGTTTGATTCCATAGAGGCTGGTTTAGGACGGAAGATGACCTTTGAAGATATGGAGTTGATGACTTGGGCTATTTTCCAATCTGGGCAAAAGATTCCCGCTAAAATTTACTCTAAAATTCTAGCCCAGTGGGATCAGTATAGCCATCAGATGGCGAATTTTCATGAGACTTACGATATTCTTCTAACACCAACAGTTGCGGATGTGGCACCTAAGCATGGACAGTTTGCCCTTTCTGAAAACTTACAAAATCAACTCAAACATATGGCTGATTTTGACTGGCCAAAGCAGCAGGAACTTATTTGGGAAATGTTTGCGGACAGCTTAGACTGGACACCTTTCACGCAACAAGCTAACCTGACGGGACAACCATCGATTTCTTTACCTGTCTATCGGGACGAGCAGGGTCTCTCACTCGGTGTTCAACTGACAGCTGCCAAGGGAAGAGAGGACCTCCTCTTACACTTGGCCCAACAGATGGAAGAACGTTCGGTTTTTAGCTAAACATTCTTATTTTCAGTTCAATATTTTGTGAAACCCTTTCAAATAGTATAGGCTAAGATTATAAGTTTTTAACTTAACTTCATTTTTTAAGGAGACACACATAGATGAAAAAGAGATTTTTCGCCGTATTTAGCCTAATTTTGGCTGCGGTCTTTTTGGTTGCCTGCTCGTCACAGAGTACAGGTGAGAAGAACTGGGAAAAGATTGAGAAACGTGGGAGCATCAAGGTTGCGACTGCTGGAACTCTTTACCCACAAAGCTACCACGATGATAAGAACAATTTGACTGGTTATGACGTTGAGATTCTCAAAGAAGTTGGAAAACGTCTTAAGTTGAAAATTGACTTCACGGAGATGGGCGTGGATGGCATGCTTACCGCTGTAAATAGTGGTCAAGTAGATATTGCTAACTACTCACTCGAAGATGACAACAAGAACGTTAAAAAATTCTTGCGTTCTGAACCATACAAGTATTCATTCACTTCTATGGTAGTTCGTGAATCAGATAACTCAGGAATTTCTTCATGGAAGGACCTCAAAGGCAAGAAAGCAGCCGGTGCTGCAAGTACCAAGTACATGAAGATTGCCAAAAAAATGGGTGCTGAACTTGTCGTCTATGATAATGTTACCAATGACGTTTATATGCAAGACTTGGTAAATGGTCGTACAGACGTTATCGTCAACGATTACTACTTGCAAAAGATGGCAGTAGCTGCTATCAAAGATAAGTACCCTGTTAAGATCAACGACGGTATCTACAGTAACCCTTACTCGACAAGCTTTACTTTCTCATTGAAGAATAAAACCCTTCAAGAAAAAGTCAACAAAGCTATCAAAGATATGAAGAAAGATGGTACCCTTACCAAGATTTCAGAGAAGTTCTTTGCTGGTCAAGACGTTACAAAGAAAACGAAGGTTGACTACACTGAGATTGACATCTCTGATGTTGAATAATATGAGCGATCCAATTGGATCGCTTATTTGCTAAAGAAATGTTTAGAAAGATAGACTTATGATTATTGATTTTTCACTGATTCTAAAAAGCATTCCCTATGTCCTATCAGGTTTGCCCTATACTTTGGGGATTTCCCTTTTAAGCTTTATGGTGGGGAATGTATTTGCCATCATCCTTGCCTTTATGCGGATGTCGCAAAAACCTTGGTTGAAGTATCCTGCCCGTGTTTATATTTCCATCATGCGTGGGGTCCCTATGTTGGTCGTGCTCTTCATTCTTTATTTTGGTTTGCCTTACATTGGTGTTAAGCGGCCTGCCCTTCTTTTTGCCTTTATTGGTTTCTCTTGTGTAGTGCGGCTTATATGGCAGAGATTTTCCGTTCATCCATAGCTGCCGTAGATAAGGGGCAGTGGGAAGCCGCTCGCTCTCTTGGTCTTCCTAAGAAGTCTATTATCCGTCGGATTATCTTACCTCAGGCCATGCGTATAGCAGTAGCACCTCTTGGTAATGTCATCATTGACATGGTAAAGAGTTCCTCGTTGGCGGCTATGATTACAGTGCCTGACATTTTCCAAAATGCTAAGATTATCGGTGGGCGTGAGTATGACTACATGTCTATGTATATCCTAATCGCCCTTATTTACTGGACTTTGAGCTTTACTCTAGAGTTACTTCAAGGCTATCTTGAAAAACGTTTAGCCACCTATTGATTTTTTGAAAAAATTGTTTGAATATCTAATAAAATGTTGAGATTTATTTAATTCTAATCTTATAAATGTGGTATAATAAAAGCGATTTAAAAATCAGAAAGGTATTTTGGAATGAAGAAGAAAACAGTCGTCGCAACGACCCTATCAACCCTACTTGTCTCAACTGCCATCTTGGCCAATGCTGTCCAAGCTGACGAGGTAGAAACTCATGCAGCTGTTACAGCACCAAGCACTGAAGTAGTAGCTACAGAGGCAACTACCAATGCGACATCTACTGCAGCAACAACTGCATCTAGCGAGTCTCCAGCACCAGTAGCTAGTTCAACATCAGTTGTTACTGCTTCAACAGCTGAAACAAGCGAAACACCCGTTGCTACAGCAAGTGAAACTGCAACTGCAGCCGCAACTCCTACAACAGAAGTCGTGACAAATGCTAGCACAAGTGCCAGCAACGACACCGTAACTGTCCTTCACACCAACGATGTTCATGGTCGTATGGTTGAAGATGATCGTAATGGGGTTATTGGTGATGCTCTTTTGTCTGGTATTGTAAATGATTCTCGTTCAAAAGGAACAACCCTTGTCTTTGACTCTGGGGACTCATTCCAAGGTCTTCCGATTTCAAACAGTTCTAAGGGTGAAGACATGGCAAGCGTCATGAATGCTGTTGGTTTTGATGCCATGACAGTGGGGAACCATGAATTTGATTTTGGCCTTGATCAATTGCGTCGTTTGAGTAAACAAATCAATTTCCCAATCATCACATCTAACGTATATGTAAATGGCGTACGTCTTTTCCAACCATCTACAATCGTTGACAAAACACCTGGTGTTGATGGAGATGAAGTAGTCGTTATTGGTGTCACTACACCTGAGACAGCTACTAAGACACACCCACGTAATATCACTGGTGTCTCTTTCACTGATCCTATTACTGAGGTTAAGGCTGTTGTTGACCAAGTGGAATCAAATGCCCGTGCCGAAGGTAAGGAATACAAGACTTATGTTGTCCTTAGTCACTTGGGGATTGATACAACAACTCCAGTTGAATGGCGTGGATCAACTTTGGCAGAAGCTCTTTCAAACTATGCACCTTTGAAAGGAAAACGTGTTCTTGTCCTTGATGGTCACTCACACACTCTTCACACAGCGACATACGGCGATAACGTTACTTACAACCAAACTGGTAGCTACCTTAATAATGTCGGCCGCGTCGTTTATAATTCTGACCGTGTCTTGTCACATGGCGCGATTTCACACGACGAAGCTAAGAAAAATTATCAAGTTAACCCAACGGTTAAAGCTATGATTGATGATATCCAAGCTAAGTACAAGGCAGATTCTTCGAAAGTCGTTATTGAAAATAGCCCTGTTAAACTTAGCGGTGACCGTATGGACGTTCGTGTTCGCGAAACTAACCTTGGTAATGTGGTCGCTGATGCTCTCTTAGATTACGGACAATCAGCTTTCACACACAAGTCTAACCTTGCCGTAACAAATGGTGGTGGTCTTCGTGAAACAATCGCCAAAGACAAACCAATCACTAAAGGTGATATCATTGCCGTTCTTCCATTTGGTAACTCAGTTGCTCAAATTCAAGTAACAGGTCAAAATATCCATGATATGTTTGTCAAATCTCTTGGTTCTATTCTCCAAGTTGACGAAAGTGGTAAAACTGTTCTGGATGAAAATGGTCAACCTCTTCTTGAACCATCTGGTGGTTTCCTTCAAGTCTCAGGAGCTCGTGTTTACTATGACACAACTCTTCCAGCTGAAAAACGTATCTTGTCAATTGACATTTTGGATCCAGAAACTGGTGTCTATAAACCACTCAACACAAACGGAACTTACTACCTTGTAACGAATGACTTCTTGGCTGCTGGTGGTGATGGCTTCACAATGTTGGGCGGTCCTCGTGAAGAAGGTCCTTCAATGGATACCGTCTTTGCGGATTACTTGACACGTGCAGACCTTTCTAAGTATGCAGTTATCAATCCAAATTCACGTACCATTTCAATTTCAAGTGCTGATTTTGCTGCCTTGAACAAGAAAGAAAATGCAGCAGACCCTACACTTAATCCATTGGCACCAGTCACTCCATCAACTATTGCTAAAGATTTAGAAACTAGCAAACCAGTCGTATCTAAAGTAGTGACGACTCCTAATGGAAAAGTATTCTTCATTTCAACAAGAAGCGAAGCACTTAAAGAAACTGAAAAAGTGACAGAAACATCTGCTCAAACTGAAGTTCTTCCTACAACAGGTGACAAGGGGTCACACGCTGGTCTCCTCGGACTTGGTATGTTGCTCACTCTCTTTGGACTTAGTGGAAAACACAAAGGTAAAGAGAAAAACTAAGAAGTTTGCAGATAAAAAAAGAGTTAACCATTTGGCTAACTCTTTTTTGTTTTCTTCTTGTTACTATGTGTTTTTCGATACTGGCTTGGTGTTTGGTCGTAATAGTGTTTAAATTGGCGGTTGAAGTTGGATAGGTTGTTAAAACCAACATTAGTAGCAATTTCCAAAACTGGTTTAACGCTATTACGAAGCTCCTCGCAAGCAGCATTAAGTCTTGCTTGAATGATAAATTCTGTACAAGAGGTACCTGTATGTTGCTTAAAAATCGTCATAAAGTGGGTCTTACTATACCCCATAAGTTCTGACAACTTTTCAATGGTGAGATTTTCGGCATAATGTTGGTTAATGTAATCAATGATTTCCCGAATCTTTTCATTCTTACGATAATGATCATCAGAAGTTTTTCGCTCTACCAAACGATAGAAGTAGAGGAGGTAGATTAATTCTTCAAGTTTTGACTTGAGAAGAAGTTCATAGTGTCGATCTTTCTGTCGAATCATCTTAAAAATCTCAAAGAGAAGAGCTTTGATTTCCCTATACCCTTCATCTGATGGTCGTAGACATTGTTTAAACTTGAAATTAGAATTCTGCAAAGGCTGTAGGTAACGAAGACTAAGCGGGTCCACCAGCGACTGCCCCAACATATCCAAATGAAAATGTAAGGTGTCCGTATGATGAGGCTGATTATCTACGGGGTGAATCGAATGAAGGCCATTCGGACGAATTAAAAAAATATCTCCAGCCTGACTGTCAAAATAGTCATAATCAATGTGATAACGAGCCGTCCCCTCATAAACGTACTGAATCTCAAGCTCAGGATGCCAATGAAAAAGAATATCAGGGCGTCCATTTTCAACCTTGGTTTCCGTCAGTCGAAAAGGTAGCAGATTGTCGTCAAAATCTATCAAATGTTTAAAATCAGTATCAGTAGCTGCTTGACTCATGGCAAACCTTTCAAAATCATAGGATAGTACCATGATAGCATTTTCTTTCTTAAAAAGCATGAGTAAATCGTCTTATGGTATTGAAAGTTTTAGTTTACATAATTATATTTCTGTATTTATGATACAAAAAACAAAAAGATGACAGAGCATCTTTTTACATAAATTTAGTTATGTTTATTTCCCTAGACAGAACTGACTAAAGAGTTGCGTAATGAGTTCATCTGGGGCAGCGTCACCAGTAATTTCTCCCAGAATTTCCCAAGTGCGTGTCATATCAACCTGTAGGAGGTCAACAGGCATGCCTAATTCAAGACCTTGATTGACTGCTTCAAGGCTTTCGAGGGCTTTTTCAATGAGTGAAATGTGACGGGCATTTGAGAGATAAGTAGCATCTTTCTCCACTAGACCAGCATTATCAAAGAAGAGTTGATTAATGCGGTCTTCAATTTTGTCAATATTTTCATTTTTGAGGACTGAAATTGGAATGACATCTTCAGGAAGTTCTTCCATTTGGATTGCTTGTGGAAGGTCTGTCTTATTTAGGAGAATGATGCGATTACTATTTTGGCTGATTTCGAGTAATGTACGGTCTTGCTCAGTTAACGGTTCAGAGCTATTGAGGACAAGAAGAACCAGGTCAGCCTCTTCAAGAGCTTTTTTAGAACGTTCCACACCAATCTTTTCAACAACATCGTCTGTGTCACGGATACCAGCGGTATCAATTAACTTAAGGGGAACGCCTTTGATATTAACGTATTCCTCAATGACATCACGTGTTGTACCCTCAATGTCTGTAACGATAGCTTTCTCCTCACGTAGGAGATTGTTAAGAAGACTAGACTTTCCGACATTTGGACGACCAATGATTGCCGTTGAAAGACCTTCTCGAAGGATTTTTCCTCGTTTGGCAGTAGCCAGAAGATTTTCTAGAAGTACTTGGAACTCTTGCGTTTTTTCACGGACTAGATTTGTAGTAACTTCTTCAACATCATCATACTCTGGGTAATCAATATTCACCTCGACTTGAGCCAAAGTGTTAAGGATTTCTTGGCGCGTGTTGTTAATGAGATCCTTGAGCGAACCATCGAGTTGAGAAACAGCAACGGCCATAGCTTTATCAGTCTTAGCACGAATCAAATCCATGACAGCTTCGGCCTGGGTCAAGTCCACACGACCATTCAAGAAGGCACGCTTGGTAAATTCTCCAGGTTCGGCCATACGAGCACCAGAACGGATAAGGAGTTGAAGGATTTCATTGGTTACAGCGACACCACCATGGGTGTTGATTTCTATGACATCCTCACGTGTAAAGGTCTTTGGTGCACGCATAACACTGACCATGACTTCATCAATGGTTTCATCATTTTCCACGATATGACCGTAATTGATAGTATGTGAAGCGACCGTTTCTAAATTTTTTCCTTTGAAAACCTTATTAGCAATAGCAACTGCATCGGTTCCAGATAGGCGAACGATACCGATAGCACCTTCACCTAAAGGTGTTGAAATTGCAGTAATCGTATCAAATTCTTTGGTAATTGACATAGTTATTCCTTTGGATTTTTTCTGAATTAGTTGTAAAATGATTTAATTTCATTGTAACGCAAAAGACCAGTAGTAGCAAGGATTGGTGCCGATAAAGTCAAGAAAAAAGAGCCTAGGCTCTTTTTGTTTATTTGTGGCGTTCAAAGTATGATTTGGTTTCTTTGAAGATGATTGGTGAGAGGACTAGAAGGGCAATTAAGTTAGGCAATGCCATCAATCCGTTTACGATATCCGCAATTTTCCAAACAACATCAAGTGTGAGGTATCCACCAAGGGCAACCATGACTACAAAAATGAGGCGGTAGAGTGGAAGGAATTTCGTTGATTTGAAAATGAATTCGAAACAACGTTCACCGTAGTAAGACCAACCCAAGATTGTTGTAAAGGCAAAGAGAACCAAAGAAAGTGTCAAGGCAATTTCACCAAATGTACCAAAAACAGATGAGAAGGCTGCTTGTGTCATTGGGGCACCTTCTAGGCTACCTGACCATTGACCCGTTACAAGGATAGCAAGACCAGTAAGCGTACAGATGATGATCGTATCAATGAAAGTACCTGTCATTGAAATCAAACCTTGTTCAACAGGTTCTTCGGTCTTAGCAGCAGCTGCAGCGATAGGAGCTGATCCAAGACCTGACTCATTTGAGAAGACACCACGCGCAATACCAAGACGCATTGCAACCATAACAGTTGCGCCAGCAAAACCACCTACGGCTGCTTTACCAGTAAAGGCAGATTGGAAGACCATTTCAAGGACTGGAAGAAGTTGATTAAAGTTAGTAAAGATAACCACAAGAGCTGCTAGGATATAAAGTCCAGCCATAAATGGTACGACCTTTTCAGAAACTTTAGAGATAGATTGGATACCACCAAAAATGATGGCAGCAGTGATAAGAGCAAGTATGATACTTACGATTTTTGGTGACCAGTCAAAGCTATTTTGAAGTGAAGCGGTGATTGAGTTAACTTGAGAAAAAGTACCAATCCCCAACCATGCAACAAGCACACCTGCAAAGGCAAAGAAGTAGGCTAAAGGTTTAGCAATTGTTTGCCATTTCCCAGAAAAACCGTGTGTGATGTAATACATTGGACCACCAGAAACATTACCTTGGTCGTCAAGTGTACGGAATTTAATAGCCAAAAGACCTTCGGAATATTTGGTTGCCATACCAAAGAAAGCGGCAATCCACATCCAGAAAAGGGCACCAGGTCCACCAGTTTTGATGGCAGTAGCTACACCGACAATGTTACCTGTACCAACAGTTGCAGCAAGAGCAGTCGCCAAGGCTGCAAAACTAGAAATATCACCTTCCCCTTTATCCTCAGCAAAGATAAGTTTAAAAGCTTTAGGAAGACGAAGAACTTGCAAAAGACCAAGACGAATTGTAAGGTAAATCCCAGTTCCTACAAGAAGGACCAGAAGGGGAGGACCCCAGACAAAATCATCAATGGTAGTAAAAAAGTCTAACATAAATTTACAATCTCCTTTAACCGAGACGTCAAAAAAGAGGTTTGGCTTAACCAGACCTCTGAGAATACAAAGCTATTACTACAAGTTAAAAAAACTTGTGATGCTTTCTGTCCTTTTACCTGAGAGTTTCGGTTGTTACCCCTTGCCCCTTCGGTGTCTTGTTTACAGCTAAGGCTGCTTCAAGATCTCTCCAGAAGTCCGTCAATCACCAGTCATCCTGATGACATCACTCGGTTGTTATTTTATTGTGATTCTATCTTATCGAAAAAACCGAACAGTGTCAACACCAATTTTCATCAAAAGTATAAAAATCCGAATATTATTCCTTAGTATGTCTTCCTCTAAAGCTAGAAAAAGCTAGGAATATCAGTAATCTTAAGCAAAGTACTTCCAAATAAAAACAAACAATTATTTTCTAAAGTTATTTCATTTGCATTATGAATAGGGTCTGCATTTTTATCTAAAAAATGATAAAATAGTAGAGCTTATTTTTGAGAATGGAGAATATAATGAACCCATTATTAACTGGTATGAATGACAAACAGGCCGAAGCCGTCCAAACGACTGAGGGGCCTTTATTGATTATGGCTGGTGCAGGATCTGGGAAGACACGTGTGCTTACCCACCGCATTGCCTACCTCATTGACGAGAAAATGATTAATCCCTGGAATATCCTAGCCATTACCTTTACCAATAAGGCCGCTCGTGAGATGCGTGAACGTGCTATGGCTTTAAATCCAGCAACTTCAGAAACCTTAATTGCAACCTTCCATAGTATGTGTGTGCGAATCCTTCGTCGTGAAGCAGACCATATTGGCTACAACCGAAACTTTACTATCGTAGATCCTGGTGAACAACGTACTTTGATGAAACGTATTCTCAAGAATCTGAACCTAGATCCTAAGAAGTGGAATGAACGTGCCATCTTAGGGACGATTTCCAACGCCAAAAATGACCTCTTGGATGAAGTGGCCTATGAGCACCAGGCTGGTGATATGTACACCCAAATCGTTGCTAAATGTTACAAGGCCTATCAGGAAGAGCTCCGTCGTAGTGAAGCTATGGATTTCGACGATTTGATTATGATGACTTTGCGTCTCTTTGACAAAAATCCTGATGTTCTCGCCTATTATCAGCAGCGTTATCAATACATTCACGTGGATGAGTACCAAGATACCAACCATGCTCAATATCAGTTGGTAAAACTCTTGGCTTCTCGCTTCAAGCATATCTGTGTAGTAGGTGATGCAGACCAATCAATCTACGGTTGGCGTGGGGCTGATATGCAGAACATCCTTGACTTTGAAAAGGACTATCCTGAAGCCAAGGTAGTTCTCTTGGAAGAAAACTACCGTTCAACCAAGAAAATTCTCCAAGCAGCCAATGAAGTTATCAAGAACAACCGAAACCGCCGTCCTAAGAAACTTTGGACTCAAAATGACGACGGTGAACAAATCGTTTATTACCGTGCTAATGACGAGCGTGATGAAGCTGTTTTTGTTGCTTCAACTATTGATAACATCATTCGTGAAGAAGGTAAGAACTTCAAGGATTTCGCTGTACTTTACCGTACCAATGCTCAGTCTCGTACTATTGAAGAAGCCTTGCTCAAGTCAAATATTCCTTATACCATGGTTGGTGGTACCAAGTTCTATAGCCGTAAAGAAATTCGTGATGTCATTTCTTACTTGAACTTGATTGCCAATCCTGCAGATAATATTAGCTTTGAACGTGTGGTTAATGAACCTAAACGTGGAGTTGGGCCTGGTACGCTTGAAAAGATTCGTACCTTTGCCTATGAGCAAAACATGAGTCTCCTAGATGCTTCAGCTAATATTATGTTGTCACCAATCAAGGGGAAAGCAGCGCAGGGCGTTTACGATTTTGCTAACATGATTCTGAATCTACGTGACCAGCTAGATGGGCTAAGTATTACTGAAGCGGTAGAGGCTGTTTTAGATAAGTCTGGTTATCTGGATGCTCTTTCTATGCAACAAACACTTGAAAGTCAAGCACGCATTGAAAATATCGAAGAGTTCATGTCTGTTACTAAGAATTTTGATGAAACCAACACCGATGGTTCGGAAGACGAGACTGGTATTGACCGTTTAGGCCGTTTCTTGAACGATCTAGCCTTGATTGCTGATACGGACGATGGTGATATGGAAGCAGCAGAAGTAACCTTGATGACTCTCCATGCTGCTAAAGGACTTGAATT
>ENA-OQKN01001213-OQKN01001213.1-human-gut-metagenome-genome-assembly--contig:-NODE-1213-length-14118-cov-3.727968_pt1 | contig 14118 bp, 13 predicted proteins | sample MGYA00242776_ERZ504794 | MGnify/ENA primary metagenome ERZ504794 (study PRJEB26092, sample SAMD00036434) | human gut metagenome | host: Homo sapiens | study: EMG produced TPA metagenomics assembly of... | reverse complement strand
CAAAAGTACGTAATCGCTTACCTTGATAAAAAATATTATTTTCCTGTATTTTTAGCCGATTTTGTGGTTTTCCGATGCAATTTTGTTCTATTGCATTTTATTTTGACCTGATATAAGATGTGATCAGTAAGTCATTTGATACTCTTTTATCGATATCTTTTCGATATATTCAAGAGTTCTAAGTTTATGTGTTTATACCCCTGATAACAGCCCGTGATGTTCGGTCGCCAATAGCCAGAGGGGTGCTCAGTCTAGGCGGACAATCAGATCGCTAATCATATTCCCTTTTGATTAACTTCATATCTGCAAATAACTCATGTGTTATTTGAATTCTGTCCTTTCAGTTCGAGTAGGTCTTTTTTTCATGCAAAAAAAATGATCTCGACTGATAATTCAGGCTCGAAACCATGTGTTTCATGTAGCAGTGTGCTGTGTATCTCATTTGATATGCAAATCACAAAACCCAGCATGATTATTTCATGCGTCACTTTATTACAGCCACTTGTTCCCATGGTAACAAGATTCACGGCTCACCCTAACCATGCTTTTAGATCTTAACATCTAAAAGGGAAAAATAGGAGGTAAAGATTATGGGTAAAAATTATCCACAGAAGTCGCTCGAAGAGCGCAAACAACAAATGAATGAGATTCTAAGCAATCTCGAAAACGGAGTCCGAGAGGTATTTACATCCGAGAATTATGTAAGGTATCTGGAAACATTCAGCAAATTCCATACTTACTCTTACAACAATATTATTCTCATCCTGATGCAGTACCCGCAGGCTACTTATGTGGCCTCATTCAAAGACTGGACTACCAAATTCAACAGAATCATTAAGAAAGGTGAACATGGTATTAAAATTCTCGTACCGACACCGAAAAAAGTTCTGGTTAAAGAGGAAATCCAAAATGATGATGGAACAACTTCTACTCAGATTGAAGAACACAGAAAGCTCTATTTCAAACCTGGCTATGTGTTCGATGTCTCTCAGACTATGGGAGAAGAACTTCCATCATTGGTGAAAAACTTAAAATTTGACAGCAATGAACTTACCAGACTGTTGAATTTCCTTTTTGCTACATCAGAGGTTCCCATAGCATATGACTATGATTTAGCTGAAAATGATGCAAATGGATATTACAACACTCTTACGAAAGAGATTTTTCTGAAATCAAAAATATCTTCGCTGCACAAGATTAAAACTGTTTTTCATGAGTATTCTCATTATTTTCAGGAAACAATCTTCGCAGACAAGACCAAAGAAATGGATCGCAGCACCAAAGAAGTAATTGCTGAATCCAGTGCTTATTGTGTTATGGAGATGCTCTCCAATGAACTCAATATGGATAAACTTGATAGTTCAGAATACAGCTTCGGTTATATCGCATCTTGGGGAAGTCGTGATTTAAACGAACTGAAATCAACTCTTTCTCTCATTTCTAAAATTTCCAATCTGATCTTCGATTGGGTTGCCTCTAAATTTGTTGTTTCATAAGTTTTTACTCATAGTTCAGCCTCTAAAAGAAACGGAGGTAACAACATGGGTAAAAAATCAAATCTAACTCACCAAGCGATTAAAGAATTAAATAAAGAATGTCATTTTGGTCAATCAAAATATGAAGCCAAACAACAGGCCAAAGCAAATGGTAGGAATCCTGCTCTTGTTTGTGGTATCTATTCCCAGGCAACTTATAACTCCTATCTGAAAGTTGGAAGACAATTTATCGCCGATACGATTCGTAATCACAGCGAAGTAAAGAGTCTGCAAGGATGCCGTAAATACGTAAAAGAGTTCTTGGAGAAGAAAGAAGAAGCTGGTGCAAGTGCTTGGACTTTAAACCAATATGGTTCTGCTCTGGCGAAAATTTACCATTGTAGAAAAAATGATTTTGAATACGACTATCCTGCAAGAAACAGAGCCGACATAAAAAGATGTCGTGGTACATCAAGCTCTGATTATCGCTCTCCTGAAGAAAAATGGGATAAGGCCAAAATGGTAATTAAAGCTACTGGATGCCGCCGTATGGAAGCTCTCAGATTGAGAAAAGAAGATTTCCGAGAACGTGAAGATGGAAATCTTGAGGTCTATAAACGTGGCAAAGGTGGCATCGAACGCTGGTGTTTAGTCAATCCAAAATATAATCATGAAATTAGAGAATTTATAAAGACAACTGAAACTCACAATATCAATCGTGAGGACAGACTTCTTTTGAAATCAGAATTACCAAGAAGTTCTCTTCATGATCTCCGAGCTGATTATGCCAGAGATTTGTATGAGTATTTTGAATCTCGTGGAGATGTAGCCAATGGAAAAATCTATTTCTGTAAGAAAGATATGGTTGGTCAATCCTACGATAAGGGAATTCTAAAAGAAGTCAGTTATAACCTTCAACATAGCAGAGATACCGTTGTGGTAAGCAATTATTTGTGGAAATAACCTGCTGTTGAAGAGAAAGGAGAACTTTTAAATGATCCAATTAACAAAGAAAGATCTTTATCAAATCCAGATAGCCCTGAAGCTTGATGAATATATGTACGAGAAAGATACTCAAACATATTTTGAAACAATGCCTCACATCGGATTAATGGATTCACAAGTCGCTCTAATAAATAACTACATTCAAATTTTAGAGCAAAAAGATGAATCTTCTGCTTTTTCAAATCTTCTTGAAAAAATCAGAGAAGAGAATGCTGGATATCAAAAACTTCTTGCAGAAGGTTCAAAATCAACAACTGTAAAAAAATATAGCCGTATTACAGCCTATTTGATACGTCAAATGGAAAAATATAATAAGTTGTTTTAACCCTCACGGAGGACAATATTATGTATGAACAAATGAAAAAAGATTTGCTTGAAGCATTAAAAAGCCGATTGCCTGACTCTTTCAAAATCGTTACCTTTACCGTAATGAAAGGCAATCAGGAAAAGGAAGCATTTTTAATCACGGAAGAAGATACTGGGGCCAGCCCTACATTCTACTTCACAGATTATTTCAATGATTACTGTTCCAATACTCCTATTGAACAGATCGTAAGTCAAATTATTGGAACATATTACTATGCGATGCAGCAAACACAGATATCCGTAGATGATTTCAAAGACTTTGAATCTCAAAAAGATAAAATCACATTCAAGGTGATCAACACCAAATTAAATCAAAAAATCTTAAAAGAGATTCCAAATATTCAGTTCTTTGATTTATCCATCATCTTTTATTGCATACTGGATATCAACGAAGAAAGCTGCCTAAGCTATCTCATTACTAATAACACAATGGATTTATGGGGAATTAGTAAAACGGAGCTATTTAAGATTGCTTATGATAATCTCCAACAGCTCTTACCCCTACAAATCATTCCTTTCACTCAGATTGTAAACAACGAAGAAACAATCTGTCTTAATGTCAAGTATACAGTTGCAGCACTTCCCAAAGATTCTTTTTATGTCGTAACAAATATTTTCCACAACAATGGCTTCGCAAATATATTTACACCTGATTTAATGACTACTTTTGCAGACAAATTTGGAGATTTTTATATTTTGCCATGTAGCATTGATGAAGCAATGTTTATTCCAGTAACTATGATGTCTCTTGAAGAAGTGAGAGATTATATAAAAAGAATGAATAACTCTGACATCGAACCCGAAACATTGCTTGGCAGTAGTGTATATCGATATAACAAAGAATCTGGAAAATTTGATGTGTACGTAAATTAACCAATTTACCAATTGAGAGATAAAGGAGAAAAATTATGATGAACTATACAGAATTTATAACAACGGTAAAAACTGAAATGGAGAAAAAGTTGGGACCTTCTTATGATGTTTCACTTAATCATGTGATGAAAGTCAACACAGAACAGGACGCATTAACAATTTTCAAAAGAACAGATAAAGTAGCACCTAATATTTATCTGGGTGACTTCTATGATGAATACCAGAATGGTGAATGTTTGGAAAATGTTATCGAACACATTACAAACGTATATTTTACCGCAGCAAAAAATGAACTTGTCCACAATTATCAGCATATTGCTGATTTCAATTCTATCAAAGACAAGATTGCTTATAAGATTATCAATCCTGAAAGGAATAAGGAACTGTTATCTGATATTCCACACAGAGATTTTTTTAATCTGTCTATTGTTCTTTACTGCATCCTTGACTGTACCGAAGAAGGAACAGCATCTTTCTTGATTCACAATAATCATCTTGATATTTGGGAAACAGACGCTGATGCTTTGTTTGATCTTGCTTTTAAAAATACTCCAAACATATTTCCTATGGATATTAAAGGAATTCAGGAAGCACTTTTTACTATTGATGAAGATACCGCCAATGACAGTATCGAAGATTTATCGGATGATATGTTTTATGTACTCACTAATAATGCCAGAATTAATGGATTTTCCTGCATTCTCTATCCAAATGTTCTTGAAACATTTTCACAGAGATTCGGTAGCTTCTATATTTTACCCTCCTCTTTGCACGAGGCATTATTAGTACCAACATGTAATGGATTTGAAGGAGATATGCTTGATATGGTAAAAACCGTAAATGCCACAGAGGTATCTCCAGAAGACTTTTTAGCCGATTCTGTATACTTCTATGATTCTGAAACAAATCAGATTCAAATGTAACCCATAACTTATTTAGAAAAATGGAGAGAAAAATTATGATTAAAACAACCTTAAACTGGACAATTAAAAATTTGAAATCTATGCACGACAACAAAGAAACTCTTTGCTTTGATCACCCAATTCAGCGACAGAGCTCACAATGGAACAATTTACAGCAGAGTCTTCTGGTACATAGTATCCTCGCCAATTTCCCTGTTCCTGCTATCTATGTTGAGAAAAACAATTCTGATGAGATGGACGATAAGGGAAAACCTGTTTTCAGATATTCCGTTCTGGATGGAAAACAGAGAATGACAACTATCTTCTCATATATCAACTGCGATTATGCACTCAATGAAGACACACCTGTTGCTGAAATTGAAGGAGAACTTTATGATCTGGCTGGCAAAACATTTGATGAGTTGGATGAGGACGTAAAACAGGAACTTCTTAGATTTAAGTTCCAGATCTTCGCTTTTGAAGATGCAACGGATGATGAGATTGAAGAAATCTTCTTCCGTCTCAATAATTCCACGCCGCTCACCAAACCCCAGAAGTCAAAACCTTTGATGGGAACTACAAATGCCAGATTCATTGACAGTATTCTGAAAGGCTCTTTCTTTAAAGAAAAATGCAATTTCAGTCAGCTGCAGCTTAGAAAATCAGATGACATGTGTACGCTCTTACAGTCAATGATGATTCTGGATAATAAATATGGCAGATACGAATATGCTTCTATCAGTGCTGATGAGGTAATGAAGTATTCCAGCCATATCAAAGGTAATTATAGCCAGGAACAGCAGGAAATTCTTTTATCAGCTATTAATTTTCTTAATGAATCCTTTGATTCAAAGGAAAAGCTGCTGAAAAAGATTAATATTCCGATGGCAATTATGATGGCAGATCTTGCTCTTGAAAAAGACATTACGCCTTATGATTTCCATAACTGGTTCCTCTACTTCTTTGTAGTTCGTAAATCTGAATATGGTCAGTATTGTTCTTCTGGTTCCATCAAGAAAGAGAAAGTGTTGGGAAGAATTGAAACTATGATGGATCATTTCTACGAACATTTTCATCTTGAATCGGAAGATACAACAATCGAAGACAACGCCGACGATCAGGAAGAACTTCTTGCTGACGAACTGGCAGACGAAACTACTGATACAATTGAATCTTTGGAAGAAGATTTCACAGCTATCTCTCCCGATATGGATATTTCAGAAGAGATTACATCTGAAGAATCTATTGAGGATTCAGATAATTCTTTGCTCGAACAGGGAGCTTTTGATTATGGGGAAGCTTCTCACGAAGAACTCTTAATGGTATCAGAATAATGATATGGGCGTTGCTATGGCAAATACTGCTGTAGTAACGCCTTTTTCAAAAGAGAAAGGGATAAATTATGAGGATTACAAAATATACGACTAAAATCAATCAGAAAACGATGAGAACAGCGCTTATTAAAGAAAAAGCCGTAAATTATTCAGCTTGTAAAAAGCTCAATAATCCACAGCTTATTGTACAAGCAATGAATCAGTTATTTGATTTGCAGAATATGTCTGAAGAATACCTCTATATGCTCACTTTTAATAATAAGTGTGATTTGAGGGGTGTATTTGAAATCAGTCACGGAACTGTAAATAGTTCCATTGCCTCTCCAAGAGAGATTTTCAACAAAGCATTACTTGTTGGAGCCGTAAATATTGTTTTGGTTCACAATCATCCATCAGGTGATGTAGAAGCATCCAGAGAAGACTTGTTATTAACGAGAAGAGTTAAAGACTCAGGACAGCTTCTGAATGTTGAGCTTCTTGACCATATTATTATTGGTCTTGAGAGTTTCAATAGCATGAAAGAAACTAATCTTCTCTAAACAGGTCTACTTCTTTTGGAATCTCACCGATTTCATCCATCATATGATGCAATTCTTCTAAACGCATTTCTAATTCTAGTTTTTCAATATTGAGCTTTTTATTTTCTTCCATTAGCTCGTCTATTACGCTTTCGACAGCCTGCATATTGGAAATATCGAATATGCCTGCCTCCACATCCTCTGGACGTATTTTTTGTCCCTGGAAATATATCCTGTAATAGTCTATTAGATTCTTTAATTCTGGATTTGAATAAATTGCTTGTCTTGTAATACCTGCTCTTTCAGCAACTCTATTAATTGAAATTAATTGGTGTGTCTCTAATAGTTCATAAATAACTTTCTTTATTCTGTATTTTGCACTATTATGCCGTTCTTTCGATATATCAACTAATTTTGATACTTGTGGTTTCTTATATTCCATGTAAAACACCTCATTAGTATTTGATGTAAACTCAATAGATATAGTGTTTTTTCATTATTAATGCTTTATTTTTTCTATATATAGTTTTATTTGCCATTTCTTTGTACGAAATCCTACAAATTTCTTGAAAAATTTTGTGGTGATAAAATTTATATACAAGAACAGAAAGGGGGCAAGAAAATGTATATCAAAACAATTATAAATCAAAATAAGAAACCTTTCTACCTTCTTATGAATGACGATGGAACGAAAGTTGAGGAAGTTTACCGATACATTTTACATCTAGGCAGAACTGGTAAAAGCAAAAATACATTGAAGAATAATGCCTATAATTTGAAATTGTATTATGACTGGCTTACCATTATGGATTTAAACTATTTGGATATTCTCAGAGGTAAAAAAGATGGCAGTTTGAAATCTACCTTGGAATACCTTACTGATTTTCTTATGTGGTTAAAATATGGAGAAATGTTCAACCAAAAGGTTGTATCCATTGATTCCAGAAGAAAGCCTATTAAAGCTAAAAGAAAGAACAGAACATTAAATCAGATCATGTCTTCTATTTACGGGTTTTATGATTTCTTATCTTTCACAGAAAAATTCCCTGAATTGGAAATCTATAAAACCATACGAAATAATACACAATCTCACAATGTTCTTTCAGAAATGTTTCTTTATCGTGAAAATATCAGAAGTTCTGTCTTAAAACAACGCCCCGAAAAGCAGAAAATCAAATACATTACCAGAGAACAATTCTGGTCCGTGTATAAGGCCTGTTCTTGTAGAAGAGATCGTATCATCTGCGGTTTGCTTTTTGATGGAGCTTTAAGAGTTTCTGAGGTTTGTGGTCTACACATAGAAGATATGGCAGATATCTTTGAAAATAAGATTCATATTGTGAAGCGTGATGATCCCGATAACCCAGATGCAGCTGTTAAATATGATTCAACAGGATCTGTATTTATTCCTGATTATCTAAAAAATGAAATCATTCTGTATTTAAATGAAATCAGCAATGTAGATACTAATTATTTCGTTTTTACTATGTATGGTGATAATAAATATTCTGCAATGCGAACATCAACTATACGAGATATGATTCAAAGAGTTGGTAAAAAATGTGGCATCAAAAGCCTTCATCCACACCAATTCAGACATGGTATGGCTGTAGAGATGGCAAATAAAATTGCTACCGAAAGCCACAATCCAGACAGTGCTTTCTATGGATTGCAAATGGTAGATGTAAAAGAAAAACTCCGCCACTCTACTATGCAGGCTACTGAAATTTATGCTGACGTAGATTTAGAAAGCAAACGCAAAGCTGCAGAAGAATACTATAAGCAAATTAATAAAGATTATACCAACGATGAGAGTTTGGACGATATCGCAAAGAAAATACTATAAGGAGGATTGCGATGGAAATTATTGATTTTAAGGAACAACTAATAAAAGAGTTCTTCAAGAATGATGTATTAGATTTTGCAGACTTTCCAGATGAAGAAATTGCAACATATTTTAAAAGACGAAAAGATGCAAATAGACTTTTAGATTTTTCAAATTTTTCATCTGACAAGTTAAAACAAGAATTAAAAGATTATCTTTACTTATTAATGACAGGAAAAACAGAGAACACCTATCGTTCCCATGTAAGCACTGAATTTTTCAAATTCTTTGTATATGCGAAAGATTTGAATCTCAATTCATTATTTGATGAAAAAGAAAGCATTGCCAGGCAAAAATATGTTGATTACCGACATATAGATGATGTTGTTCCTGGACGACTGATTCATGCTCTATATTCCAGTTTATTGGATTATTATGATACTCGTGTTGGAACTGACAGAGATGTTTGGGATCTTAAGTTATTTATGATCCCAGAAAGTAGATTGAATCTTTCTGCTAAATTGTTTTCACTTAATTTCTTACCCATTGAAAATGTAGAGGACAGAGAGCTAATAAAGAAATATGCGAAATATTTAATAGGCTCTACCAATTTAGTTATTCGCACAATTAATTCTATTTTAAACAACTTAACCACAGTCAGTAACACTATTCCGAAAACATTTATGGAAATGGATGAAGAGGACTGGATTAAATATCAAGAATGGCTAAAGGAAACTGATAGAACAACACCCACATGTTATAAATTTATGTTGTCAGCTCAGAATTTTTATACATTTTTAATTGCACGAGAAATTTATAAAGACAAGCATCCACTAAAACAAATTATGTTTAATGTACCAAAAAACAATTATATCGAGACTTCTCTTTCTGACTATGTGATTCTTCAACTATTCAACCATTTACATTTATTGCCTTTTGATGCAATGGTTTTGTTTGTAATCAATTTTGCTACGGGTATGCGAATATCAGATATATGTCAATTAAAGACTGATTGTTTATACATTGCAAAAGAACATTATTTTATCAAGCACTATGTTCAAAAGATGAAAAAATATCAACTGAATATTATTCCAAAATCAGTCTATGATTTGATGCAGAAACAAATAACAATTGTTAAGAGTAAGGGACATACCTATATGTTCCCTATTTCTGATCAACAAGATATTCCTAGAAATACACGATATTACAGGGAAAAAATTAATAAACACATTGAGTCTTGGAATATTAAAAACGAAGATGGAACTCCATATCGATATAAATCACATGAATTCCGTCATACAATAGCAACAACTTTACTTAACGACTATAATGTTGATCTTTCTGTAATACAGCTAGGGGTGTTAGGACATAGTGAAATTAATATGAGCCTTTGTTATGCCGAACGTAGTGATAAGAGAAATTCAAAGTATCAGAAGAACTATATTGGCATTGATGGGAATACTAATTCATCTAATGATTTAGATGATAAGTTTTTAAAAGTAGTTGACTGGATGAATCATACAACAGAGATGCAGGTGCTTCCTGATGGACTTTGTTCCTACCCTATGAGACTTGGAACTTGTCCAAATTTTGAAGCTTGCCTAAGCTGTGAATATTTTAGAACAGGTATTGAACATCTAGAAATACACAAAAAACATCTCGCAGCAATTGAAAATAAAATTCCTTTATACGAGGCTAATGGCTGGATACAAAATCTTGAAACAGCAAAAATTCAAAGAGATAGTTTAAAAAAGATTATATCTACCCTTGAAAAACTAAAGGAGGAAGAAGAAAATGGAAGTTCTGAATCTATATAAAACACAACCAATACCATTATATCCTATTGATCTTCCTGAATTTTATTCTGCAGATTATTGGAATATTTCCACATTGGATATTTACAAAAATGCAAATGATGGAGCTCTCTTATACTGGAAAAATTATAATGTTAAAGACAATTGTTTGGATTTTACTATTTGTCATAATCTTGCAATTCGTAAAGAGATAAAATATTTTTTCTACAGCTATATAGAAATAAATAAACATGAATTACGAGGATTAATTGCAAATTATTCTAGAATGCGCCATTTGATCAGCTATATTAATTCCCAATGCCTTCACCTTTCATCTGTTACGCAAATAGAGCAGGAAGACTACGAAAATTTTCTATTAGAAAACAAACTGATTGAATCTATCGTTATTAATTCAAAAAAGCGCATTAATGCCAAAATGGAGGAAGTTCCAACAAATATAAAGAACAGAACTGTTACCATTCTTGGATATATAAAAAATACAGTTCTTAAACTATATGGGACATATACTCCTGAATATGATAAAGATGTTTGGGATGTAGATAATATTCCATTTCATATTGCTTCAAGTAACGGGGGTAAAAAAAGTTTAAATTTTAAAAGCATCACACAGCCATTACTTAAAAAACAAGCGAAAGATTTTTGTTATTTTAAACTAAAAACTTTAGTAGACAGTACGGTTCATAATTTATTCCATTATATTTTAGTTTTTTTCAAATGGCTAAATGATTTTCATCCTGAAATGCAAGATTTATCTATGTATTCCAGAGATTTATTGGATGAATATTTCTTATGGTTACGAACAGAATCTGGGAAAAAAGAAAAATATATCAGCTCATGTATTCTCGATCTTAAAATATTTATTGAAACTGGTAATCTACTTGAATTTGAGAAATTTCCAAAGAATAGTTTAATCACACAATATGACTATCAAATCAAAAAAATTAAAAATCCAAAGTATTATTCAGACAATGAAATTAAAAACATAAATGCTTCTTTGGAGTTTTTCCCTAAGAAATATGCAAAAATTGTTTTATGTCTTGAAGTATTAGCTCTTCGAATTGGAGATTTACTATCCTTAAAAATTGAAAATATCAAAAAAACAAAACAAGGGTATGTACTTGAACTTGTTCAGGGTAAAACTAAAAGACCACTTCTGATTCCATTGCCAGAATCTATATACAAACTATTAATTTCTCAATACAAAGAAAGCCAAGAAAAGTTTGGTAAAGATGTTTTGTATATATTTGCTTCATCACTTAACACTCACTTATCTTGTAGTACTGTATCACGTACTGTCAATAAGATGTTTTATGAGCACAAGGTATTAAGTGACACAGGAGAAATATTACATTTTAAAAGCCATAAATTCAGAGCTACAAAGAGTACGAAATTGATTCAAATGGGCAAAGGAGCTACAGAAGCAGCAAAAGTCCTAGGTCATTCAGGATTATCCAGTTTGTCTCATTATGCCAGTGTAACCGATGATACTTTGATTGCAAATATGGAACCATATCTCAAAAAGGTTGAATTACTTGTAAATAACATTGGCAAGGTAGAAGCAATTTCAGAAGAAGATTTTAAAGGATTGATTCCTCTTTGTAATGGTTGGTGTGCAAGACCATCTACATTAGGAGTCTGCAAACACGCTAATTATTGTTTAAGTTGTTCTTTATTCAAACCTGATTCTCGTCATTTAAATACATATTCATTACACTTGGAAGAAGTCAAGGCAGCATTAGCTGTTGCAACACAAGATAATAATGAATTACTCATTCAGAAATTGACGAAAGATAAAGAGCAGCTGGAAAGGATTATTGATGAGGTGAAGAAATTATGCCAAAATCAAACATAACTGGATTAATAGAACATGGTAAAGTTAGAACAGAAATAACTGAAAAGAAGGTTATGACTGCATTGAATACACTTCGCAGGGAAGGAGAAACTATCAATATTGCAAAAGTAGCAAAACTTGCAGGTGTATCACCTAATTTTATTTATACTCATGAAGACATACTGAAAACCATCAGGAAATATTCAAACAATCCTGGTGTTAAAAAAGTTCAGACTCAGGATGCGAAAGATGTTTTAATCAATAGCCTTCGCAGTGAAAATAGAGATTTGAAACAGAAAATCAAAAAATTAGAATCTGAGGAACGCTATAAAGACAGATGTCGCAGACTTGAAAAAGAAATAGAACAATTAAAGAAAGAGGTTGAAAATGCTCTTTTAAATTCAGATGATTTTACATATTAATATCCTCTGACTTCGCCAAGATAAGTACCAATATGCTTATCTTGGCATTTTTGCGCAAAAAAAAAGACCTATTTACAAGGTTTCTAGCTTATAGTATATACTCCACGATAAAACTCCTTATATTACCGTGTTTTTTTGATTTGGACTTTTGATTTCACGATCACGCGGTCCGGACGCATCCGAAGTGCCGTCCGGATCAACTCACGGATATCAATTTCTCCTTCTCCTTCCATGTTGGCATTCCGGGCTTCCAGCCTTACGAGATTGGGTAGAGACTGTAATTTCAGTTCCGCGTTGTCCTCGATAGTAATAATCCTCTCGTCCTCCGGTATAAACTGGGAAAGGGCATTGAGAAATGTCGTCTTTCCGGAACCGGTGCCGCCGCTGATAAACATGTTGTACTTTGCCTTTACAAGCTTTTCCAGAAATTCCGCAGCTTCTTTGGAGATACTTCCCCAGGCAATCAGCCGTTTCATCGTAATTCCTTCTTTCGGGAACTTCCGGATTGTAATAATCGGACCGTTGAGCGCCACCGGTGGAAGCACCAGGTTGACCCTGGAGCCGTCCGGAAGCCTTGCGTCCACGATCGGTTCCGCCTCATTGACTGTCCGGTTGCAGCCGGAGGCAATCTGCTGCGCGATATCTTCCAGCTTTTTCCGGGATACAAATCTTTTTTCATACTGATAAATCTCTCCTCCCTTTTCCACAAAAATATTTTCCAGTCCATTAATCATGATCTCAGTGATCGACTCGTCCTCCAGAAGTTCCTGGAGAATATCCAGCTTTCTGAATGCATTAAACAGATCTCTACCAAATTCCATCTTCATCCGGAGCGGAATGTACTTGTCTTTGGTATACTCTTCCAGCACCTGATAAATCAATTCGACCAGTTCGCCATCTTCGATTTCTCTCGACAGATCCAGCTTCGCCATGACCTGCTCCTGCAGCTTTTCCATATGCAGTGTTCTTATCATACTGTAATGCCTTCTTTACACATATTTCCGGCTCCCCCTTCATCTCTGTCATCCGCGCCTTCTGCCGCAGCTTCCTGCATCCCATCAGTTCCAGTGTGTCAAAAAACTGCTCCAGTTTCCGCTCTTCGTCCTCGTCTTCGATATAGGGAAGGTACCACTCATCACACATCTTCAGAATTTCAAACAGGCCCTGAACACTTTCACTGAGATCGAGGATCATATTTTGATACGGACCTTTCTTCAGGATCTGAAGAATCAGAGAATTCCAGTCCTCCCATGCCACCTCTTTCAAATCCCGGCTCACCGGTATCGGATCCAGAACAGCCAGTCCTTCCTGATCCTGCACCATAGATGTCAGACGCAGCCCCAGATGATTCTGCTCCTGGCGGGAATAATAGAGAAGATCCGCCAGAGATGCGCTCTTTTCTTCCCTGTGCATTCCCCATCCGGGATATTCCTGCATATTAATATAAAGTGTCTCTTCATCTCTGGACAGCTCATATCCGAGCGCCCTCGCAAAACGTGTTTTCCCGATTCTGTGAATAGGAGAATAAACGACAATCAGACGCTGATTATCTCTGCGCGGCACCTGAAACAGGCCTGCACGGTCGTGATCCAGGCATACTTCCATGATCCTGGCAAAAATCTTATGGACGGACTGGTATTTATAGACCGGGACCTCCTCTTCCCCCACCTCTGCTCCTTCCTGACTTGTCAGCACAAATCTTCTGGCAGCTCTGCTTGTCTGCCTCTTCTCGTAGGGCATCTCATCCCCGATC
>ENA-OQKN01001201-OQKN01001201.1-human-gut-metagenome-genome-assembly--contig:-NODE-1201-length-14238-cov-6.069875_pt1 | contig 14238 bp, 7 predicted proteins | sample MGYA00242776_ERZ504794 | MGnify/ENA primary metagenome ERZ504794 (study PRJEB26092, sample SAMD00036434) | human gut metagenome | host: Homo sapiens | study: EMG produced TPA metagenomics assembly of... | reverse complement strand
CGGTTTGGTGAGCGGGGTCATCAATAACTGCGGAAACGGCTGGAACGTTGGCAGTCAGACGGCAGACGGCTTGAGGGCATATTGTTCCCAGGTTTCCCCATCCCAGGCAAAACCGGGGGACTTGATTTTCTTCCAGGGAACGTATGACACTGCCGGGGCGAGCCATGTGGGTATCTATGTGGGAGACAACATGATGATCCACTGCGGAAATCCCATCCAGTACACCAGTATTGCGTCCTCTTACTGGCAGGAGCATTTTATGGCCTTTGGACGGCTTCACTAAGAAAGAAGGTGAGAGCATGAACCGGAGATTACACCGGGTTCTGGATGAAATCCGGAGAACGGAACAAAAAATCGCAGAATGGCAGGAGCATTTAAAAGAATTAAAGCTCCTTGCCGAGCAGCTTGAAAACCAGGAGATTGTAAAATCCGTCCGCTCCATGAAGCTGGACAGCCGCAGGATGCTGGCGCTTTTGGAGGGGATTCAGGACGGTACGGTATCCATCCAGTATAAAACAGAGCCTGACACGGCTTCAGAGGAGGAACCGTCTGAAACAATGAAAACAGAACAAGGGGCGCAGGGTGCGCTGGAAAGTGAGGGAAAAAAGCATGAGGAGATATAAAAAATGGCTGATAGCGCTGTTTGTGGCGGCGGGGGTGTTATCCTCCACCACCATGACGGCCTTTGCCTTTGTAGGCGGCGAAGCGCAGGCAGAGACTGCGCCGGTGGAAACCACGGAGACGGTCATCCCGGAGCAGACGGAAACTGCGGAACAGACAGAGGGCGAAACGGGAACCTCCTTTTCCATACCGGGAAACGGGGAGGTACTGGACGATATGAAAGAGGACAGCACCAAAGAGTTTCTGACCATCCAGACGAAAAACGGCAACACCTTTTTCCTTGTCTTAGACCGTTCCAGCAATACGGAAAATGTCTACATGCTTTCCATGGTGGACGAAAATGACCTGGCGGAATTTATTGACGGGGAAACACAGACGGAGCCTGCGGAAGTTGTGATACCGGAGGAAGAAACCATCCCGGAGCAGACGGAGCCGGAGACAGAACCGGAGGAAGAAAGTGACAAGACGGGCGGCACAAGCGCCGGGGCGCTGCTTGCTATCGGCATCCTTGCTGCAGGCGGTATCGGCGCAGGCTATTATTTCAAGGTGGTAAAGCCGAAAAAAGCCGAGACGGACGAGGACGGCGAGGATTTGGAATTTTATGACGATGGCGTTTCTATCAACGAAGATGAGGAAGAAGATCCTGAAGAAACAGGAGAGGATGAATAAGTTTTACCACAAAGCAAAAGGCAGCCGACAAAGGCTGTCTTTTTGCTTATCAGGGCAAGGGCGGCGCTGTGCCGCCCGGAAAGGAGAATGGATGTATCTTGTGTTAGGAGAGAAACCCAGTGTTGCGCAAGCCTATGCGAAGGTGCTGGGAGCTGACAAAAGGAAAGAGGGGTATCTGGAAGGGAATGGGTGGATCGTAAGCTGGTGCCTGGGGCATCTGGCCGAGTATGCGCCCCCGGAGGATTATGATGAGAAGTACCGCAAATGGGAATTTGACCTTCTTCCCATTCTTCCAAAAGACTGGAAGTTAAACGTGGCAAAAGACAAAAGGGAGCAGTTTGAAGTATTGAAAAAGCTCCTTCACCGGAAAGACGTGGAGTGCGTGGTCAACGGCTGTGACGCAGGACGGGAGGGAGAGCTGATTTTTCGCCGTGTGTATGAGCTGGCAGGCAGCGCCATTCCCATGAAGCGCATCTGGATCAGTTCCATGGAGGATACGGCCATCCGGGAGGGATTTTCCCACTTAAAGGACGGGGCGGCCTATGAAAATCTTTACCAGGCAGCCCTTGGCAGGGCGCAGGCGGACTGGCTCATCGGCATGAACGCTACCAGGGCATTTACGACAAAGTATTTCAAGCGATTGGTGATAGGGCGTGTACAGACGCCTACCCTGGCGATGCTGGTGGAGCGTGGGGAACAGATTTCCCATTTCCAGAAACAGAAATACCAGAACCTCCATCTGGACTTAGGCGGGATGGAAGTGGTAAAGGAGAAGCTGTTTGACGGGGAGGAAGCAGGGCGGTTAAAGGCTGCCTGTGACGGGGCATCCGCCACGGTGGAGGAAAGTAAAACCACAGAGAAGCGTACCCATCCGCCGAAACTCTATGATCTGACTACCCTTCAGAGGGAGAGCAACCGCTGTTATGGGTATACGGCAAAAGAAACCCTGGACTTTACCCAAAGCCTGTATGAGAAAAAGCTGGTCACTTATCCCAGGACGGACAGCCAGTATTTGACGGAGGATATGGGGGAAACGGCCCGGAGGGTGGCAGGCATCGTATGTGGGAAATACGGGTTTTCTTCCGTGTACCCGGAAGATGCAGATGTGCAGAGGGTGATGGATAACAAGAAAGTGTCCGACCACCATGCCATCATCCCCACGGCAGAGGTTGGAGAAGCCGACCTGCAGGAACTGTCCAAAGGGGAGAGGGACATCCTGATGCTGGTGAGCGTCCGGCTGCTGTGTGCGACAGCAACGGAACACCGGTTCCTGGAAACAGAGATTACCGTGTCCTGCGCAGGGGAGCAGTTCCGGGCAAAAGGCAGAACCATCCTGGAGGAAGGGTGGAAGTCTGTGGAAACCGCCTTCCGCAGCCGCTTCGGGGAGAAACAGAAGGACGGGCGGGAGGAGCGTACCTTGCCGCCGGTAAAGAAAGGGCAGGTTTTCTCCCATGTAAAAGCCCGTCTTACGGAACATGAGACAGCGCCGCCTAAACCATACACCGAGGACACGCTGCTGTCCGCCATGGAGACCGCCGGCAGCCAGGAGTTTGAGGAAGGCACGGAAAAGAAAGGGCTTGGCACACCGGCAACCAGGGCATCCATCATTGAAAAACTGGTATCCTCCGGATATGCCATCCGCAAAGGGAAGCAGCTCCTTCCCACAAAGGACGGCGTGGATCTGATCTCCCTCCTCCCGGAATACTTAAAATCCGCCGCTATGACGGCGGAATGGGAGAACCGCCTGCTTTCCATCGAAAAAGGACAGCTTGAAAGCGAGGCGTTTCTGGAGGGCATTGTGGAGCTGATTGACCGGATGCTCTTAGAGTGTGGGGAGCTGTCGGCGGAGGAACAGAGCCGTTTCCATCCACGGGAGAGCGTGGGCACCTGCCCCGTCTGTGGAAATCCCGTGTATGAGGGGAAGAAAAACTTTTACTGCGGGAACCGGGAGTGCGCTTTTGCGCTCTGGAAGGAGAACCGGTATCTTTCCGGTATGAGAAAGCAGATCAGTAAAGAGATGGCTGTGGAACTGTTAAAGGACGGTCGCACCTATGTACCGGATTTGTATTCGCAGAAGAAAGGGCGGACGTTTGCCGCTTATCTTTTGTTGGATGTATCCGATGAGCGGGCAAACTTCAGCCTGGAATTTCCTAAGAAGAAGGGAACTTCCAGGAAAAAATAGAACAGGAGGATTTACATGGCAAAAATCAATGACATCCGCTTCCTGGCAAGGGAAGCGGCAAAGGAAGCCAGCAGTTCCCCCAGGGACTGGATGCGGTATCTGGACACGGCTTGCCGGCTGTACCGCTATCCCTTTTCTGATACCCTTTTGATCCACGCACAGCGCCCGGACGCCACGGCCTGTGCGGAGCTGGAGGTGTGGAATGAGAAGATGCTGCGCTGGGTCAACCGTGGGGCAAAAGGGATTGCCCTCATTGACGATACCGGGCCGAGGCGCAGGCTGCGGTATGTGTTCGACATCACGGACACCCATCCGGGAAGGGGCGGCAGGACGCCGTACCTCTGGAACATCCGCAGGGAACAGAGAGATCTCATCCGAAATCATCTGATAGACGTTTACGGTCTGGATGTGGAAGAAAAAGAGGGCCTTTTAGGGGCGCTTCGGGCTGTTTCCGAGGAACTGGCGGCGGACAGCCTGGAGGAAGCCATGGAGGGCATGGGGTATGCCCTGGAAGGCACTTATTTAGAAAAATTGGATGTGGACACGATCCGTACAGAGTTCCGTATTCTTTTGGAGAACAGCGCTTTTTATTCTTTAGCAAGACGCTGCGGACTGGAACCGATGGATGATCTTTCGGAAGAAGATTTTTACAGCATCACGGATTACAGGGATTTGTCCGTGCTTTCCTTTTTGGGAAACGCCATCAGCCAGCTTGTGGAGCCGGTACTGCGTGACATCGGGAGAACCGTCTGGCAGGCAGAGCGGGAAGCGTGGCAGGAAAAAAGTGCGGAAAAAATACAGAATCCGGTTGAAAAAGAACCGGGGATGCCTTATAATGAATTTAACACGTTAATTCGTGAAAGTGAAAATATCGAAGGAGGGGAAACAAATGGAAGTGACGTATCACCGCAAGGGAGATTACCTGTTCCCGAACCTGGCGCTGCAGGAGGAGCCAGTGACCATCGGGAAATACGGGATGCTGCGGAGGACATATCTGAAAGAACACCGGAAGAACCTGTACCAGAGCCTGCTGATCAGCGGGAAACTGGACAGCCATCTGACACAGACCGAGAAAACGGCCCAGGAGAGGATGGAGCGATTGATGGATGGACTTCTGGAAACCTACCCGGCACCGGAGAAGGAGAGCGACCAGATGGCTTGGATGGCACACATGAACAGTCTGACGGCGATGGCGGAAGAAACCATACGGAAGGAATTGGTTTACTGTTAAGTGAGGAAACAACGGAACAGGATTTGAGCGAAGCAGAGGAAGAAATAGCCTCTGCTTTATCTTTGCCCGAACTGCCTACAGTGGAAAAACAGATGCGTTCCATTGAGGAACGGCAGGCGGCGCTTTATGCCGGTGATACGGCCATTCCTGCAGACGTCATTGACGAGGTGCTGCGGAAAGGGGGAAACCGGAGCCGGAGTCATCTGCGGATCATCCATAACTTTATGATTGACCAGCCGCAGGAAGCGTACACGGAGTTTGTGCGCCGGGAGTACGGCACAGGGGGAATCGGCATGGCCATCGGCGGAAAAGAGTATTCCGTCTGGTATGACAACTTGGGGATGCAGATCGCCGTGGGGCATACCGTGACCGACCGGATTCTGGATAAAGCGTTTCTATCCTGGGAGGAAGTTTCCGGGCGGATACATCAGCTTTTAAAGCAGGGGGAATACGCTCCGCAGTCCGTGCTGGATGCCGCCAGGAAAAATGCTTTAGAAGAACATGCCGAGGCCCTGATCTACATGAAACAGGATATGGTGGAAGGGGTTGCTGAACTGGTTTTTCCGGATATGGAAATGTTTCGTTTTGGCTTTCCGGAGGCAACAGAACGGTTAAGTGCCTTGCTGGAGCAGCCGGAATACCTGGCGGATTTGAACGAAAGGCTGGAAGGACTTGCGGAGGTCTATGAACAGGATAGAGACGTCATGCGGTTCCATCATTATCGCCCGGACAAAGTATCCGCACAGTTTCAAAAGCTGGCAAAAGAAGCGGTTCCCTATCAGGCCAGAGAAGGATTTGTATGGGAGGAGCATCCGGTCTTTATCACGCAAGATGAGGTGGATTCTTTTTTAAAAGGCGGCGGCTCTTATTCCGATGGACGATTATGTATCTATGCCTTTTTTATTCAAGATAAGAGCGCAAAGGAGAAAACGGATTTTCTGAAAAAACAGTATGGAAGTATAGGGCCTAGCCATGCCCTTTCCGGGGCAGATGATACAAGTGTCGATTACGAAAATAAAGGAATCCGCCTACACCGGGGCAGAGACAGCAATCAGAACACAGAATTGTTTATAAAATGGTCACAGGTAGCGATGCGAGTGCAGTATCTGATTGACAATAATCAGTATCTGAAAACAGAGGATTATTCTCGGATGCCCGAATATGAGAGGGAAAACATGGCGAGACGTGTCTACGGATTTTATCAGCGTTTGCCAAAGGAAATTGAGCGGCCCTACAAGGAAGAAAACTTCTATGACTACGGAAACAGTTGGAAACAACTGACAGAATTACTGGAAGAACCAGAGACGGCAGAACGGCTTGTGGCGCAGATGGATGCTGCCCTTGCCGCCCTGCCGCTGGATTTTGAAGGGTATGAGGAACGGGCGGAGACGCTCTCCCTCATCCATCAGTATATTGAGGGAACCTACATCATGTTCCCGGTAAAGAAACAGGATATTCAGGTGGAAGGAAGCGGACGGCAGCTATCCATCTTTGATTTTATGGGCGGAGAAGTGTCTGCACAGGAAATAAGGGAGGAATCGGAAGAAAGCCTATCCGCTGACCGTGAAGGTCAGGAAATAGAACCCTCCTTAACTATGGAACCGGAAAGCCAGGCGGAAGCTGCGTCTGCCGGGGAGACACAAAGGGAAGAAAACACCAGAAGCGCACCAGAAGAAACAGCCGAAAGCGTACCAGAGAAAACCGCAGAAGAACCGGAAAATGCCCTAGAAGGAGTGCAAAGCGAAGAACTGTCAGCAGAGGAATTGTCCGAGGAAGAAACGGACACCCGTTATTATGACGCCATAGAGGAATCCCTGGAAGCGGAGTTTCAAAAAGCCGGCGCATCCATGGATGATTTTTCTCCGGAACAGATGGACGTGATCTATACCGCTGCAGAAAAGGGGCAGGATGTGACTCCGGTTTTAAAACCGGAGTTCTCCCCGGAACAGATGCAGCTCATTCTCGATGTGCTGGAACGTCTGGAAACAGATAATCAGGCTTCTGTAAAGAGGGAGCTGGAGTTTCTGACCACAGAAGTGATGTCTCTGGACACGATTAACACCATCCGGCAGTATTACCATATCCCTTTGGAGCCGGCAGAATCTGCAGAGACAGCACAGAAAGGGCAGGAACAAACCGCAGAGGAAAGGGTAAAGCCGGTAAACTTCCGCATCACGGATGACGCTCTGGGTGTTGGAGGGCCGAAAGAAAAGTTCCGTGCCAACATCCAGGCCGTGCGCCTGCTCCATGAGCTGGAGTTTGAAAACCGCATGGCAGCACCGGAAGAACAGGAAATCTTATCCCGTTATGTAGGGTGGGGCGGACTTTCCCAGGCATTTGAGGAAAGGAGCAAAGACTGGTCGGATGAGTTTATAGAGTTGTATGTGGAACTTGATCCGGATGAATACCGGGAAGCAAAGGAATCCACCCTCAATGCCTTTTATACGCCGCCGGTAGTGATAAAAGCCATGTATGAAGCGCTGGGAAAGATGGGCCTGGAGAAAGGGAACCTTTTGGAGCCTTCCTGCGGGATTGGGAACTTTATGGGCCTGGTTCCGGAGGGGATGGACGGACTCAACGTGTACGGCGTGGAATTGGACAGCATCTCCGGCAGGATCGCAAAGCAGCTTTACCCGGAAAATTCCATCGCCATCCAGGGATTTGAGACAACGGACTACCCGGAGAGTTTCTTTGACTGCGTGATCGGAAACGTGCCCTACGGCGCTTATCAGGTGCCTGACCGGAAATATGACCGCTACCATTTCATGGTGCATGATTATTTTATCGCAAAATCCCTGGACTTGGTACGTCCGGGCGGTGTTGTGGCAGTCATCACATCCAGCGGCACCTTGGATAAAAAGGACGCTTCTGTGAGGGAATACCTTGCCAACCGTGCCAACCTGCTTGGTGCTATCCGTCTCCCGAACAATGCTTTCCGTAAGAATGCCGGCACGGATGTTGTGGCGGACATCCTGTTTCTGCAGAAGCGTGACCGTGCGACTTTGGAACGGCCTGAATGGGTGGAGCTTGGGACAACCGAGGAAGGCTACACCGTCAATTCCTATTTTGCCGCCCATCCGGAGATGGTGCTGGGGGAATTTTCAACAGAGAGTACCCAGTACGGAAAGCAGGAGGTAACGGTAAAGCCTATTGCGGGCGCTGATCTGGCGGAACAGTTAAAGGAAGCGGTCAGCCATATCAAGGGAACGATTACGGAAGTGGAGATGGAGGATTTTGAGCTGGAAGATGTGGACACATCCATCCCTGCCGACCCGTCTGTAAAAAATTTCAGCTTTGCCAACGTGGACGGCCGGGTGTATTACCGGGAAAATTCCCGGATGAACCGGATGGAGCTGCCGGCCATGACAACGGAGCGCATCCTGGGGATGATCGAACTGCGGGATGTGACCCAGGAGCTTCTCCAGAGCCAGTTGGAGGATGGCAGCGATGAGAAGATCCGCCTGCTTCAGCAGAAGCTGAATGAGACTTATGACAGATTTCGGGCACGGTACGGACTCATCAGCAGCACCGCCAACAAACGGGCCTTTTCCCAGGACAGCAGCTATTGCCTGCTTTCTTCTCTGGAAATCCTGGATGAAACCGGGGAGCTGAAGCGGAAAGCGGATATTTTTACCAAACGGACGATCAAAAGGCCGGAACCGGTGACTTCTGTGGATACGGCCAGCGAAGCGCTTGCCGTGTGCATTGGCGAGCGGGCGGCGGTGGACATCCCGTTCATGGCGCAGTTATCCGGGAAAACCGAGGAGGAAGTGACGGAAGAACTGGCTGGGGTGATCTTTCAAAATCCGCTGACGGACGCATGGGAAACCTCGGATGAATATTTGTCGGGGAACGTCCGGGAAAAGCTGGCCACGGCCAGGGAATTTGCCGAAAACCACCCGGAATACGACATCAATGTGCAGGCATTAGAGCGGGTACAGCCAAAGGAATTGGACGCATCGGAGATTGAGGTGCGCCTGGGCGCTACCTGGATCGACCCGGAGTACATTACCCAGTTTATGGGAGAAACCTTCCATACGCCCCGGTATCTTCTTGGAAGCACTATTACGGCCAAATACGCTCCGGTAAACGGGCAGTGGAACATTACGGGGAAAACCCGTGACATCGGCGGAAACGCCCTGGCAACAGCTACCTACGGCACACAGAGGGCAAATGCCTACCGGCTCCTTGAAGATGCGCTGAACCTGCGGGATACGAAAATCTATGACAAAGTATACGAGGATGGGAACGAAAAGCGTGTCCTGAATAAAAAGGAAACCATGCTGGCACAGCAGAAGCAGGACATGATCAAAGAAGCGTTCCGGGAATGGATTTTCCGGGATATGGACAGGAGGGATGCCTTATGCAAGAAGTACAATGAACTGTTCAACAGCATCCGTCCCCGTGAGTATGACGGCAGCCATATCCGGTTCGTGGGCATGACGCCGGAGATTTCCTTAATGCCCCATCAGAAAAACGCTGTGTCCCATATCCTCTACGGGCATAATACCCTGCTGGCCCATTGTGTGGGCGCTGGAAAGACGTTCCAGATGATAGCGGCGGGCATGGAGAGTAAGCGCCTGGGATTGTCGCAGAAAAACCTGTATGTGGTGCCGAACCATCTGACGGAGCAGTGGGGCAGTGATTTCCTGCGGCTGTATCCGGGAGCCAACGTCCTCGTTGCCACGAAGAAAGATTTTGAGCCGGCGAACCGGAAGAAGTTCTGTTCCCGGATTGCCACCGGGGATTATGACGCTATCATCATCGGCCACAGCCAGTTTGAGAAGATCCCTTTAAGCATAGAGCGGCAGAAGGCATCCATAGAGCGGCAGATTGACGAGCTGACCTTGGCCATTGAAGAAGCCGCCGAAGAAGAAGGCACACGGTACACAGTCAAACAGATGGAAAAGACCAGGAAAAATCTGGACACAAAGCTGAAACGTCTGAATGACCAGAGCAGGAAAGATGATGTGGTCACGTTTGAACAGTTGGGGGTAGACCGGCTGTTCGTGGACGAGAGCCATTACTATAAGAATCTGTTTCTTTACACGAAAATGCGGAACATCGCAGGCATTTCCCAGACGGACGCTCAAAAGAGTTCCGATATGTTTATGAAATGCCAGTACCTGGATGAGATTACCGGAGGGCGGGGCGTGACCTTTGCAACGGGTACGCCCGTATCGAACAGTATGACGGTGCGCCCGTAAGGGGCTGTAATAATCTTACCTTGAGCAAGTAATAGGGCAAGGTATCAAAGCGGAATAATCCGCACCCTATCGTCACCCGACTTATCCAAAAGGGGAAACCCGATGGGGAGTGTAGCATGTCGGAGGGCACGAAACACGGAAACTTCCAAAGTGTTTGCGTGGTAGTGGCGAAAAGTTATGAATAAGGATGAAAGCTAAACTGCCTGAATGACAGTCGGAGATTGGGCAAAATGTTGCTCCATGCGTAAGGAAGTTATACTCGCATGTACTCTGGTGGATATGAGTCGGCCATGCGTATCCACAAGATACCCAGAGTAAATCAGCCATAGGATAATGGAAAACGACGAACGTCACATCCGAAATCATAACAGGCTTATGTTATTACAGTTCTAAACGGGGATTGCCTAAGGTAAAATGCCGAAAATCGGCTATGAGTGCTATGAGAAAAGTGACTCTGAATATTTACTATGGCAACAGAGTCTCCGTAGTAGTCCGAGGACGGGAAAGCCGTCCACATGGCGAAGGGAGACAGTCTTTCTTCAATACAAATAATAAGGAAAGGTGCGTGAGGCATTATGAGAAGTCCCGAAAATGTATTGAAAAGTTTAAGTGAAAAAGCAAAAAACAAAGAGTACAGGTACGAGAGATTATACCGTAACCTGTACAACCCAGAGTTCTATCTGCTTGCATACCAGAATATTGCGACCTCTCAGGGGAGCATGACGGCAGGTGCAGACGGATTCACTCTTGACGGTATGAGCATGGAGCGCATTGAAAAGCTCATTCAGAAGCTGAGAGACCACTCATACCAGCCGAACCCTGCAAGGCGTGTTTATATTGCGAAGAAAAACAGCAGTAAAAAGCGCCCATTGGGGATTCCGTCAACGGACGATAAACTGTTACAGGAAGTTGTCCGTATGATACTTGAAGCAATCTATGAGCCGACATTCTCTGATAATTCACATGGTTTCAGACCGAAAAGAAGTTGCCACACAGCGTTAAAAGAAATCGTAACGCTGTTCACTGGTGCAAAGTGGATAATCGAAGGAGACATTAAGGCTTGTTTTGACAGCTTCGACCACCATATCACAATACAGCTTTTGAGAAAGCGCATAAAAGATGAAGCGTTCATATCGCTGATGTGGAAGTTTCTAAGGGCAGGATATATGGAACAGTGGACATACCATGAAACGTACTCCGGCAGTCCACAAGGCTCCGGTGTCAGTCCGATACTTGCCAACATCTATCTGAATGAACTTGATGAGTTCATGGCAAGGATGAAAAAGAGTTTTGACAAAGGCGATACAAGAAGCCGTAAAGTCCACAAAGACCATGATAAGGTACGCTGGGCTTATCGGAAAGCGCAGAAAAATCTGGAAATAGAGCGCACAGAAGCAAACCTAGCAGCATTTAAAGAAGCAAGGAAAGTGATGTTGTCCACACCACATTTAGACGAGATGGATGAGAATTACAAAAGACTTCAATACAACCGTTACGCTGACGATTTCCTGATTTCAATAACAGGTTCAAAGCAGGATGCTGAAAATATCAAGGAACAGGTAAAGATATTTCTAAAAGACAAGCTAAATCTCACAATGTCGGAGGAGAAAACTCACGTTACCCATTCCTCTGAAAAGGTGCGGTATCTTGGATACGACATAAGAATATCAAGAAGTCAGGACACAAAGCGGACGAAAAAAGGTCTGCAACGGGTGTGGTATGGAAAAGTGCAGTTATATATGCCGAAAGAAAATGGATTGCGAAACTGCACGAATACGGTGCGTTTAAAATCAAAAAAGACGAAAACGGCAAAGAGATTTGGAAGCCACTCCACAGAGGGGCGCTTATGCCATTAGACGATGTGGCAATCATCAGTAAATATAATTCTGAAATCAGAGGATTGTACAATTATTACAGGTTAGCAATCAATGTATGCAATCTGGGGAAATTTCATTCTATCATGCGTGGAAGCTGTTTAAAGACGTTGGCGGCAAAATATAATTCTTCTGTTATGAAGATGTATAAGAAATACCGTAGCGTAAAGGGCGACTTTGGCGCAGATTACAAAACCAAGAGTGGAACAAAGCGGTGTGAGTTTTACAATGAAGGATTTAGGCGTAATAACAATATCGCACCTGAATTTGTAGACATTATGCCGAAATACAGAGGGCAGATAAAACCGAATAGTCTTGCAGGACGTTTAAAAAGCGGACAATGCGAGATGTGCGGAGCAAACCCCGTGAAAGTGTATATGCACCATGTAAAGCGCTTAAAAGATTTGAACGCTGATAATGAATTTGATGAACTGATGTTACTGAAAAGGCGGAAGTCATTGGCTCTCTGCCCGAAATGCTACGAAGAAGCAAAGACAAAATCACTTAAACTATGAAAGATGGCGAGCCGTGTACATCGAGAGGTGTAAGCACGGTTCTGGAGGGGGTTACGCCAAGACCACGGACGAAAGGAAGTATGGCGTGGCGTTTCCTACCTTATGAGTTATACACCATCATGCGCTACCTGCAATATGACACCATCCAGAGGATGGGCCTGGGGCATTTTGATTCCTGGGCGGCCACCTTTGGGGAGACAGTGACGGCGATTGAACTGTCGCCGGAAGGAACGGGCTACCGTGCAAAAACACGGTTTGCCCGTTTTTTCAACCTTCCGGAGCTGATTTCCTTATTTAAGGAAGCTGCTGACATCCAGACCGCCGATATGCTGAACCTGCCCGTACCGGAAGCGGAATACATCAATGAAGTGCTGAAACCCAGCGAGGAACAAGAGGAATTGGTCAGCTCCTTTGCGGAACGGGCGGAGATCGTCCGGGCGGGACTGGTGGAACCCTATGAAGACAACATGTTAAAGATAACCAACGATGGGCGCAAATGTGCCCTGGATCAGCGGCTTATCAACGATATGCTGCCGGACTTTGCGGACAGCAAGGTAAACCGCTGTGTCAAGAACGCTTTTGATATTTGGGAGGAAACAGCACAGAAGCGTTCCACACAGCTTATTTTCTGCGACCGTGTAGCGATACGTTGCTACAAATAAACTATGAATGGGGCTAATGCCCTGTGAGGAGGTAAAAGTAGCGGGGAAACAGAGTTTTCCCTAACTGATATTCTGACGAGTGGAATGACGGGGTAACGCCCTGAAACGCTCACCTAATACTACGTTGGAGGCAATGGAGTGCAATATCCAAAGCTGACACAGCACGTTGAAGTCGGCTGAGAACCGCCCAAACAAGCTATATGCTGATGTGGAAAGCTGTCCAGAGGTGGATGGTGCGGTCTATAGGTCGGGGGTCTATAAAATTCTCATGGCGAGGATGTGGCTGACTACCACTGACAAAAACCCGAATGTAAAGGTCAAGAAGAAAGAGCGGCAGAAATGCCGCTGCCACGAAAGTGGTGTGCGTGGGGTTGAGTAAGGCGGTCGCAATGAAAAACCTTACGGTGTTACAGGCACCGTCAAGCGCACTGGCAAAAAGGGCAGCCTAAAAGAATTATGTACAGATAGGAATATCGGAACGTAGAAAGTCCCAGATGTGGAGCGATTGCACGCTGCGAAGCATAAGGGGGAAAACCATGTCGCTATTATATTAATAGAGGTGTGGCATAACTTCTTTTAATCTGGGAGGAAAGAGCAGCCATGGTACCGTGTCCGTTAGCGATAACAGGATTTAGAAACCGTGAAAAAAGTAAGCGGTGGAGGGACGGGCTGTAGTCAGGAATGTGATGAATGAAACGAAAGGAGCATTATTAACAGACATCATAGGTTCGAGTAGGACTAAGAAAGGCGAACCCGAAAGGAGTGAGCCGACTATGACAGCAAGAAAACGGGCTTTGAAGAAAGCAAAACTGAGACATGCTGAATATTACGATTTTCAAGCTGTTCAGGACGGGCTGTACAAGGATAGCAAAGATGGAAAAGAATTCCGCAACCTTATTGAGATTATTATTATGCCCGAGAACATTCGTATGGCGTACAGGAATTTGAAGAAAAATCCTGGGAGCCATACACCTGGAACAGACAGAAAGACAATCAATGACATTGAGAAATTAACAGACGGACAGTTAATAAACAAGATACAGGAAAAATTCAGATGGTACAGACCGCAAAGTGTACGCAGAGTGGAAATACCAAAAGGTAACGGAAAAGTCCGTCCTCTGGGGATTCCAACAATTATGGACCGGCTGGTGCAACAGTGCGTGCTACAAGTTTTGGAGCCTATCTGTGAAGCGAAGTTTCACGAACACAGTTATGGATTCAGACCAAACAGAAGTACAGGAAATGCGATCGCACAGGCATACAAAAATATGCAGATG
>ENA-OQKN01001196-OQKN01001196.1-human-gut-metagenome-genome-assembly--contig:-NODE-1196-length-14314-cov-3.603228_pt1 | contig 14314 bp, 10 predicted proteins | sample MGYA00242776_ERZ504794 | MGnify/ENA primary metagenome ERZ504794 (study PRJEB26092, sample SAMD00036434) | human gut metagenome | host: Homo sapiens | study: EMG produced TPA metagenomics assembly of... | reverse complement strand
CTGACGCCTAAAGCGTCCGGAAGCACGCGACTTCAGTCGTGTGAGGATAGAGTTGTTGATTCACTGAAGACGAAAAGGATGCTAATATAAAACAAAGCATATTTCTCAAAAGTTCAGGGCATTTTTGCCGTCTATTTATTTTCTAAAATCATTTCAGAAATCCATGCTTTTAAATCCAATTAAATTCAGAAAGCAGGGGTTCGAAGTGGTGATGAAAATAGCACGATACGTTCTTGGATTCCTGTGTATAACAGGAGGTACTGCCTATGGCAAAAAGAAAGAACCGGAAAGTAACTGCAAAGAAGATCAGAAAAACGGAAATTACACTGACAGCGAACAGGAAGTACAAAGATACGGTGTTCCGGATGCTGTTTTCGGATCGTAAGAATCTGTTATCTCTGTATAATGCAATTAATGGAACAGCGTATGAGAATGCAGATGATCTGGAGATTGTGACACTTGAGAATGCGATTTATATGGGAATGAAGAATGACCTGGCGTTTATTATTGATACAAATTTATTTTTGTATGAGCACCAGTCAACCTATAACCCCAACATGCCGTTAAGAGATTTATTTTACATATCAAGTGAGTACCAGAAATTGGGAGATCATAAATCTCTGTATTCGTCAACACAGCAAAAAATCCCGGCACCGAATTTCATCGTGTTTTACAACGGGACGGAGAAAAAAGCCGACAGATGGGAAAATACTCTGTCAGAAGCCTACGAAACACCAACCACAGATCCAAAACTGGAACTGAAGGTACTGACGCTGAATATCAACGAAGGACATAATAAAGATCTGATGGAACAGTGTCATACACTGAGAGAATATGCACAATACGTAACAAAAGTGCGGGAATACGCAAGGACCACTGAACTGAACACTGCCGTAGAACAGGCAGTAAACGATTGTATTCAAAATGGAATCCTTGCAGAATTCCTTCGAAAGCATAAATCGGAGGTTATCGCGATGAGTATATTCGAATATGACAAAGAAGAGGAAGAAAAGAAACTCCGGAAGGCAGAGTATGAGGCAGGATATAATACAGGATATGACACAGGTTATGGAAGCGGCTATGATATTGGAAAAAAAGAAATAGTACGTCAGATGTTTAATGCAGGAGAGTCATTTGAGAAGATAGCGCAGTATACAGGTTATGAAATTCGTGAACTGAAGGAAATATTGGATGAGGATTGAGGTGTAGTAAAGAAAAAGTAAATCATATGTTTATGAAGCTGGTTAGACGTGAAATCTGACCAGCTTTTTTGATAAATCATATTATTCGTCCTCTTCATCATCAATGGAGTAATCATTGAGCTCCTGAAAATCAAGAAATTCGCTTAAGGTCATTCCGAAAACAGTTGCAATTTTATGGAGAGTACGAACTTTCGGATTTTTACTTGTACCACGTAAAATGTTATCTATTGTGGACTGTCGTAATCCAGATAATGTGGCAAGCTTGTTTATTGTAATATTTCTTTCACGACATAAATTTCGGATACGCATGGCATAAATCTCAGAATAAGTCATAAAGTCACCTGCAATTTAAGTATTACCTTTACAAAGTTTAAATAATCATAACAGAGTGTATAAATAAACTTACCTTTGCGTAGTTGACTTTGTGAATAAAAAAGACTAAACTTGCCTTATTACCTATGTATAGGTAATAAGGATGTACAAATGTCTACTGTATTATAAAAACGAATAATGCAGGAGGACAATAAATGAGAAAATATGCATATATCAGAGTTTCAACAAAAGAGCAGAATGTGGATCGACAGATCCTGGCGCTGGAGCCATATCATATTCTGGAAAAAAATATTTACTGTGATTACCAGTCAGGAAAAGACTTTGAGCGTCCGGAATATCAGAAATTGCTCAGAAAGTTAAAAGAAGGTGACTTATTGATTGTGAAAAGCATTGACCGTCTGGGACGTAACTATAATGATATTTTATCTCAGTGGCAGTATATTACCAAAGAGATAAAGGCAGATATCATGGTGTTGGATATGGAACTTCTGGATACAAGACAAAAAACAGGAAATCTCACAGGTACGCTGATTGCCGATCTGGTACTGCAGATTTTTGCCTACGTAGCCCAGATGGAACGGGAATTTATCTGCCAGCGACAGGCAGAAGGAATTGCAGCAGCCAGGCGAAAAGGGAAAAAACTCGGCAGACCTGAAAAAGAAATGCCAGATGAATTTAGCAAAATTTGCAGGAGATGCAAACAAGGGGAACTGTCAACCAGACAGGCAGCAGAATTACTGGGAGTAAGTCATTCGACTTTCTACCGGAAATACAGAAAAACGCTTGGTGGAAGTGTGTCAAATAGTAGACATTTTGGTACATCTGAGTAGCAGCATGAAAATGCAGAAAATTCTCTGTTTTTCATGCTTTTTTAATGGATTTCCGTCTTGATTTAAGTATATCATAGCTGTTTCTTAATGTCTGAATTATGAAACAGAAAGGGGAAGGTATATGAAGAAAAAAATAATGATGATGTTGTCTGTTTTGATGATTTTGGGAATTACGGTTTTATTTCCACAGAGAGTTGTACATGCAGATGCCGGAACACGAGAAGCGGCTGGAAAATGGGCGTAAGAAAAAGAAGGAAAATTCCTTGATTATGATAAAGCATGGGGAGCACAATGTGTAGATTTAATTAAATATTATTATGCATATTTTGGAAAAGCAGGTTATGCAAAAGGAAATGGATGCAAATATGTAAGTAATAAATTACCAGATGGTTGGACAAGGATAAAAAATACAGCAAGTTTTGTTCCTGAACCAGGAGATATTGCTGTGTGGGGCACAGAATTAAGTAAGGATGGACATGTTGCAATTATTTTGTCAGCAAATGCTCATTCATTTGTATCAATGGATCAGAATTGGCCAAGTGGAAGTCCATGTAAACAGGTTACACATAGTTATAATAAGTTTTGGGGAGTGATACGTCCCGATTTTAAAAAATCTGAATCAAATCCATCATATAAAAATTTTTCAATTTCTAAAAATGAATATAAACTTAAAGATAAAATAGAATTTTTCATAACTCCGATTAATACAACTGGAATTGGAATCAGTATAGATAAAGAAGGCGTAGGACGAGTAGTAGCAGCGGGATGCAACAGAGCAAATGGTCATGATATCTGGGCAAGTGATTTGGGAGTAGGAAATTACAGTGCACATATTACAGTATATAATGGGAATAAATGGGCAGATACGGAAACAGTCTGGTTTTCTGTTGTAGATCCGCAACCATCTTATTCTAATTTTTCAGTTTCACAGAGTGTATATAATCTTCATGATAAAATACAGTTTAAGATAGATCCAATCAACGCAACTGGATTTGGAATTAGCATAGATAAAGAAGGTGTAGGGCGAGTAGTAGCAGAAGGTTGTAATGAGGCAAATGGACATAGTTTATGGGGAATTGGTCTTGGAGTAGGAAATTACAGTGCTCATATCACAGTATATAATGATGAAAAATGGATAGATACCAATACAGTTTATTTTTCTGTTGTTCCACCAAGTTATTCAAATTTGGAAATTAATAAGCAAAAAGTTGGAACCGCAGAAGATGTGAAATTTAAAATCAATACCAGTCATGCAGAGTTTATGGTATTAAAGATAGAAAATGAGAAAGGAGAAGAGGTATATTCAGAAAGGTGCGGGGATTCGTTAGACTCCTGGAGTGTGAAAGCAGATAAACTTGGAGTTGGACAGTATAAGGCATATTTTCTTGTATTCAGTACTAATGACTACTACATTGAAACAGAAAAAATTCCATTTACAGTGTATCAGTCACCTGAAAGAAGTAAATTGACATGTCTTCCAGGAAACAGTTATTCAAAGACTATATTTCAGTGGGAAGAGACTGCTTACACTGATTATTATGATCTGAGAATAGATGCTGCTGATTATGAAAAAGGTGGAAATATAAAGAATGTATGGCAGCTTAGAGAAAATAGATGTAGTGTCTGGCTGCCGGCAGGAGAGTATGCAGCTCATGTGGATTCTGTGAATAAAGATGGAGCTGTAGGTGGTGAACTGATATATTTTACAGTGAAAGAAGGAAAGGCTGGAACGCCTGTAAATCTAGGAAGTGAAGTTAGGGCAAGAATCATTACATCGAGTGGTCGCCCAATTATGAATGATGAAAAGAAAGTAAAACTGGACAGGGAAAAGAAAGAAAATCCGAATCAAATATGGAAGTTCATACAGCAGAGTAATAACTCTTATGTGGTTTACAGTGAAATGGGAAATGGAGTTCTCACCTCACAAAATTCAGTTGGTTCAAGCGTATATATAGATCAATATCAAAATTTAGATTTGCAGAAATGGAATTTGTATGGAAATAGTGAAGATGGATATGTTTTAAAATCTTTAGGAACAGGATATGTACTTGGGTTATCGGGAGAAGACAGTGTATTTGGTAACTATGTGTTGAAATATTCTGATGATCAGATGTTCGAGATTGAAAAGACAAGTGAAATAATGATTGATACTCCGAATGTATCAGTGGAAAATTTGAACGGTGAAACTGATGGAAACATAAAAGTAAAATGGAATACTTGCGATAACGCTACAAACTACGACTTACTATTATATGATGCTGATAGCAAAGAACTTAAGAACAAAATATCTGATATAGAAGGCACAAGTTATATTTTAAAACTTGCAGTTGGCAACTATTATGTATGTATACAGGCAAAGAATGAACAAACAGGAGGAAAAGCAACAAGTGAACAAGTTGAATTTGCGGTAAAAGAAAATATTTCCACATGTAATATGACCCTTGAAAAAAGTGTATTTGAATATGATGGAACTGAAAAGAAGCCTCAGGTACGAGTGTATAATACTCAGGGAAATTTGTTACAATCATCTGAATATAGTGTGGCATATGAAAATAATTTGAATGCAGGAACTGCAACCGTAAGAATTACAGGAAAAAACATGTATCTGGGAACAAAAACGATAAATTTTGCGATTAATAAAGCTTCTCAGATACTGAGATCTTCAATAGATGGAAAAAGAGTACCAGATGGTAAAAAAGTAAATTTGGGTATCACTGGAATAGGAAATATTTCTTATGAAGTAGAACAGAAAGATATAGCAGAGGTTGATGCTGATGGTATGGTAACAGCTAAAACAGCAGGCAATGTGGATGTTCTGGTAACTGCTGAAGGCGACAAGAACCATAGTCAGGCTCAGATTACAGTGCGGTTTATTTTTGAACATCAGTATGATACTGGAGTGGTTACCAAAGATGTTAGTTGTGAAGTAGACGGGGAACGGATTTATACTTGTTCAGGATGTAAAGCAAGTTACACGGAAAAAATAAAAGCGACAGGTCATACGTGGGATGAAGGAAAGATAACGGCAGAAGCAACCTGTACACAAAAAGGAATTAGGACTTATACGTGTACAGTCTGCAATACTACCAAAACCGAAGAAATCCCAGCAACTGGACATCAGCACACAGAACTCCGCAACGCAAAACCAGCAACAACCGACACAGAAGGCTACACCGGAGACACTTACTGCACAGACTGCAATCAGTTAATTTCCAAAGGAACTTCCATTCCGAAGATTCCTGTGGACGAAAACGCCCCAACTATCACCATTTCCAACAGCAAAGCAATGGCAGGAAAGGAAGTTGCAGTAAACATAGACATTTCAAAGAATACAGGCATCGCCGGATATTCCTATGATATCAACTATGACCAGACAGCAATGACTTTGAAATCTGTCTCGGCTGGTAAGCTTCTGGCAGGAAATGGACAGATTTCTACCAACAAAAATGTAGTAAACTGGTACACTGCTGACAACGTTACTGGTGACGGTACACTGATGCAGCTTACTTTCACTGTAAACAAAGATGCAGAAGCAGGTAAATATCCGGTCAGCATTGCACTTCATGATGGCAAGAAAAACCTGGTAGATGAAAAAGGAACTTTTATTAACGCAAACTACATTGCCGGACAGATCGAGGTTACAAAAGGAATGACAGGCGATTTGAATGGTGATGAAGACATTACCATTGCAGATGTCGTTCTCCTCAATCGCCATGTACTTGGCAAGGAAACACTCACAAACGAACAGCAGATGCTTGCAGACCTGAATGGCGATGGAGATATTACTATTGCAGACGTTGTCATTCTGAACAGAGTGGTTCTTGGAAAAGAAAGCCTTCTTTCCGAGGCTGCGGCATTATCAGCAGGTACAATGGAAACAGAAACACTTGAAGCAGCAGCACAGGCAAAGACAGAAGAAATTCAGATTTCTGTAGAAAACGCCACTGTAGAACCGGGATCAACTGTAGATATTCCAGTATATCTCCGTGGAAACACAGGTCTGGCAGGTTTTGCCTTAACTGTGAATATGCCGGAAGGATACAGATTGAATTCCATAAAACCGGGTACAATTCTTTCAGGAGGAAGTTTCTCAGCATATGGAAATAACTGCACCTGGTACACCGGAGATAATATTAGCACGAACGGACTTCTCCTGACCTTAAATGTAACTGTTTCAGGCAATGCAAAGAGCGGACAGATCGCAGTTACAGTAAAAGACGGCAAAGCAAGCAATCTTTCAGATGAAAGAGGAAACGCAGTCACAGCGAAATTCACAGCCGGAACAGTAAGCGTTGACAGCCGCTCCGAGTGCGACAAAAACGGACACAAAGGCGGAACAGCGACCTGTATCTCCAAAGCAGTCTGCGAAGTATGTGGACAGGAATATGGAGAAAAAGATTTAAACAATCATATCGGTAAAACAGAAATCAGAAACAAAAAAGCAGCAACCTGTACAGAAAAAGGTTATTCCGGAGATGAATACTGCACCGGCTGCAATGCGGAACTTTCAAAAGGTACAGAAATCGCAGCTCTGGGTCATAATTATGGCGACTGGACAGTAGTGAAACCGGCAACAGCAACGGAAACAGGTCTGGAAGAACGTGTATGTATAAGGGACAATACTCACAAAGAAACCAGAGAAATCCCGAAAGAAAAAATTTCTCTGGAGGCGTGCAGCATTCAGCTTTCCGAGACTGCTTATGTCTATGATGGAACAGAAAAGAAACCAGGTGTGACAGTTGTTTATGATGGTACAGTCCTTACAGAAGGAACAGATTATGTACTTATTTACAAAAACAACACTGCCCCTGGAACTGCATCTGTCACAGCAATGGCGATGGATGACAGCAGCTATCGAGGAGAAATTACAGCTGACTTTGAGATCAGACAGGCACTGGAAGAAGCACCGGTAGTGATTGAACCGAATGCGTTCAGCAGTTGTGCAAACCTTGTAAATGTAAACATCAGAGAAACTGTAACAAAAATCGGCGATCAGGCATTTGCAGACTGCAAAAATCTCCGAAATGTATACTTCTATGGAAACTGCCCGGAGATTGGAAATGAAATTTTCCGAAATGTAAAAGCAATTGTTTATTATCCATATAATGATGTTACCTGGACGCTTGAGAAACTTCAGAACTATGGCGGAACTATTACCTGGTGTCCGTGGGACCCGGAAACAGGACTTCCTGCAAAAAGAGATCTTTCACGATGCGAAGTTTCCGTAAATATGACAGTTATCACTTATGATGGCACTGCCCAGACACCGGAAGTGACTGTGACAGATGGAAATACTGTTCTTCAGAATGGAAAAGATTACACTCTTTCTTATGCAAATAATGTAAATGCAGGAAAAGCACTGGTGACAGTAACAGGAACTGGAAGTTATGAAGGAAACTGCCAGACAGAATTTGTAATCAGTCAGGCAGAAGCAACTCTGAAATTTCAGAACACTTCTATTTCGAAGAAATATGGCAATCAGGCATTTGTTAATGAATGGAAAGACAAAAAGACCGATGGAAAACTGACTTGGTCTTCCAGTAATACGAGAGTTGCTACAGTCAGTGCATCAGGTCAGATCAAGATTACAGGAGTGGGAAATACTACAATTACGGTAAACGCAGCAGCAGGTACAAACTATAAAGCCGGGAAAGCAGCTTTTACAGTAAAGGTTGCAAAAGGCAAAAATGTAATCAGTACTTCTGATATCAACCGGAATTTTTCAACAAAAGCACAGACAGTAAGTATTGGAGCGCGCGTATATGATAAGGCAAAAATTAGTTATACTTCTGACAACCGATTAATAAAAGTAAGCAGCATTGGCAAAATCACTATTCCAGCCAGATTTTCAGGAAAATGCGTAATTACGATAAAAACAGCGGCAACCACCCGCTATGAATCGGCTGTTCGAAAAATTAGACTCACTGTAAAGCCATCTGCTGCAGCTATCACAAAAACATCAAATCTGGCAGGTGGACGAGCATACATCACATGGAACATCAATAGGTATGCAACAGGCTATCTGGTACAGTACTCCACAGACAGTAGTTTCCGCAGTAGCGTTGGTAAGGTATACATCGGAAGATACGGAACAACAAAAACAACTTTATCCGGGTTAAAGAAAGGAAAAACTTATTACATCAGAATCGCAGCCTATAAACAGTCAGGAACAACGAAAGTATATTCCAGATGGAGCAAAGTCAGAAATGTGAAAGTGACACGATAAGTCAGGAGGCAAAAGATTATGACAAAAATGAAGAAAAAAGGGCTGGCAGCGTTGCTGCTGGCTGTCTCCCTTGTAGCCGGAGGGTACGGAATCGGTGTGCAGAAGGTAAGTGCATCTGAGGACATATCAGATTCGTTCGATGAAGCAGAAGTGACAGAAGAAGACTTTGCAGAAAATTCTACGGAAAATCTTGCTGAAGAAGTAGATGAACCAGAAGAAATTGCAGGAGAAGAAGATGAAGATTTTGACTCCAGTGTGGACATCGAAACAGAAGATATAGCACAAGAGTCCACAGAGGATAAAAGTGAATTTACCGATGGATCTTACGAAAATGAGTTTTCTTCCCAAAACGAAGAAGCAAAATCCTGCGGAACCGAAGAAAACACCGTTTTCTGGAACCTGGACACAAATGGTACTCTCAAAATCACTGGTTCCGGAGAAATGCTCAACTGGACAACTCCAGAAACAGTACCGTGGAATGAGGCAAAACCGGAAATCAAAAAAATCGAAATAGCTGAAGGAATAACTTCTATTGGCTCTTACGCCTTCAGCAACTGCGAAAATCTTACAACTATCACAGTACCGGACAGTGTACAACATATCGGTGAATACGCATTCTTTAATTGCGGTGGTTTATCTACCGTAGACATCGGATAAAACAGTTATTTAGCTAATCCTCAATTCACCACTCTCAGCGGGGTCCCACGCAGCGAAGCGCTCGTGGGATCCCGCGTCCGCTTTGGGAGGTGCTATATTGGCTGGGGGGGGATAGTGTGAGTTGCGGGAGAGAGGGACTCCTGCAGATGCATCCCTGACTGACTCCCTCTCCCCCGCAATGTCTCCCTACCCTTACAACAATATACACAGGTGTCTTGACACCTATCATGTCTGGTGGTATACTGGCGGAAATGATAAAAGGAAAGTCCGGATTATCCGGCAAGAGGATAAAGAAATGAATGAATATTACGACGCCATAATAGTAGGAACCGGAGCGGCAGGGCTTTACTGCGCTCTGAATCTGCCTTCTAGGATGAAAGTTCTGATGATCACAAAACAACAGGCAGACCAGTCTGATTCCTTTCTTGCACAGGGCGGAATCTGCATGCTCCGCGGAGAAGAAGACTATGACAACTATTTTGAAGACACCATGCGTGCAGGCCATTACGAAAACAACAAAAAAGCCGTAGACCTCATGATCCGCAGTTCCAACAGCATCATCCGCGATCTCATCCGCCACAATGTCACCTTCGAACGTGATGCAAATGGCGAACTCGCATTCACCAGAGAAGGTGCACACTCACAGCCACGAATCCTTTTTTACGAGGATGTCACAGGCAAACAGATCACTCAGACACTCTTGAGCGAAGCCCAGACTAGGGACAACATCGAGATCTGCGAATACATGACCATGGTCGATCTGATCGCAAAGGACAACATCTGTGGCGGTGTTATTATCATGGATGAGAAGAATAACGTATATCCGGTCCGCTCTCCATATGTAGTCCTTGCCTGCGGCGGTCTCGGCGGACTTTACAAAAACTCCACCAACTTCCCGCACATCGCCGGTGACGGTCTCGGAATCGCAATGAAACATCAGGTAGTACTCGAACATCTGGATTACGTGCAGATCCACCCGACAACCCTGTATTCCCACAAACCAGGCAGACGCTTCCTGATCTCCGAATCTGTAAGAGGCGAGGGAGCACTCCTGTACGATAAGAACGGACAGCGATTCACAGAAGAACTTCAGCCACGTGACCTCTTAAGCCAGGCAATCTTCGCACAGATGGAGAAAGACGACACAGAATTTGTCTGGGAAGACATGCGTCCTCTCGGCGAAGAAACGATCCTGAAACACTTCCCGAATATTTTCCACAGATGCATGGAAGAGGGCTTTGACCCACGCAAAGAGCCGATTCCGGTAGTTCCGGCACAGCATTACTTCATGGGAGGAATCCAGGCAGACCTCGGAAGCCGCACCTCCATGAAGGGGCTTTATGCCTGCGGTGAGACAAGCTGCAACGGCGTTCACGGCAAGAACCGACTGGCAAGCAACTCACTTCTGGAATCTCTGGTCTTTGCAAGAAGGGCAGCAGATGATATTATATTTGCAGGAAAACCGGAAAAATGCCCGGTCAATACAATAGATACCAGCATGTACGAAGACCGCGATGCGATCCTCGACGGCTATCACAAAATGGTATGGAATGAAATCGAAAGGATGAAAAGAGCATGAACGAAATTACAATGAAAATGCAGGCAGATCAGCTGATCCGCATGGCATTACAGGAAGATATCACAAGCGAGGACGTTTCCACAAACGCAGTTATGCCGACTGCAACTAAGGGAACCGTAGACCTTATCGCAAAAGAAGATGGTGTTGTAGCAGGTCTTGACATTTACGCAAGAGTATTTACAATCCTTGACGAAAAAACAGAGATCGATTTTCACTGCAAAGACGGTGATGAAGTCAAAAAAGGTGATCTGATGGCAACGGTAACAGGTGACATCCGTGTTCTCCTTTCCGGAGAGAGAGTAGCACTCAACTACCTTCAGAGAATGAGCGGTATCGCGACCTACACCAGACAGGTTGCAAAACTTCTCGAGGGAAGCAATGTAACTCTTCTTGATACCCGTAAGACCACACCAAACTGCCGTGTATTTGAGAAATACGCAGTAAGAGTCGGAGGCGGCTGTAATCACAGATATAATCTTTCTGATGGAGTCCTTCTTAAAGACAACCACATCGGAGCAGCAGGAAGTGTCACAAAAGCCGTTCAGATGGCAAAAGCTTACGCACCGTTTGTCCGCAAGATCGAGATCGAGGTAGAGACTCTGGATCAGGTTAAAGAAGCAGTAGAGGCAGGAGCAGACATCATCATGCTTGACAACATGACACCGGAAGTAATGAAACAGGCAGTTGAACTGATCGACGGAAGAGCACAGACAGAGTGTTCCGGAAATATCACAAAAGAAAATATCCAGAAGATCCGTGAGATCGGCGTTGATTTTGTTTCCAGCGGTGCACTGACACATTCCGCACCGATCCTTGACATTTCCATGAAGAATCTTCATGCAGTGTGAGAGGAGGGAATCTTATGAACACCGCGGAAAGACGTGGAGAAATCCTTAAGATCCTCCACAATGCGGATGCCCCGGTGGCAGCGAGAGAACTGGCAGGCAGATTTGGGGTCAGCCGTCAGGTCATTGTACAGGATCTGGCAGTGATCCGGGCATCTACGCCAGGAATCCTCTCTACAACAAAAGGATATGTGATACAGCAGGACAGTAGTTTTACAAGAGAATTCAAGGTACGCCACAGTCAGGACAAAGCAGCGGAGGAGCTGAATCTGATCGTGGACTGTGGCGGTCATGTCAAAAATATAAGCATCAGCCACCGTGTTTACGGACGAGTTACGGCTGAGATGGATATCCGTTCCAGACAGGATGTAAATGAATTTGCAGAAGCACTCAGGAACAGCCGTTCAACGGTACTTTCAAGTGCCACATCCGGATATCATTACCATTTGATCGAGGCATCCAGTGAGGAGAGACTTGATCTGATCGAGAAACAACTGGGAGAGGCAGGATTCCTTGCACCGCTTCAGCCCTGGGAACAGACTACAGGGAGAGGAAAGATAAAGTTATGACGATCAAAGAAATTCAGCAGGAGATCCTGCGTATGAAAAAAGAGCAGGATGTCTGCATCCTTGCACATGCTTATCAGGGACAGGAGATCCTGGAAGTTGCAGATTATATGGGAGACTCCTACGGACTCAGCGTGCAGGCTGCCAAGAGCGACTGCAGCGGCGTGATCATGTGCGGTGTGCGTTTTATGGCAGAAACCTGTAAGGTATTAAGCCCGGACAAAAAAGTCTGGCTTGCAAACCCGGTTGCAGGATGTCCAATGGCAGAGCAGCTTGACCTGGAAGGTCTTCGCAAACTCAAGGCAGAGTATCCGGATCATGCAGTTGTTGCCTACATTAACACAACTTCTGAACTCAAGACAGAGTGCGACGTGTGCGTGACTTCTTCTTCCGCAGTCCAGATCTGCAGTAAACTGGAAAACGACAAGATCCTTTTTATCCCGGACCCGAACCTCGGACGCTTCGTAGCTGAGAAACTTCCGGAGAAAACATTCGCATTCTACAAAGGTGGATGTCCAAGACATATCGTAGTCAGTGCCAAAGATGTCGAAAAAGCAAAACAGGCACATCCGGACGCACTTCTTCTGGTACATCCGGAATGCCGTGAAGAAGTCGTAGAGAAAGCCGACTACGTTGGTTCCACAACAGGAATCATGGATTTTGCAAAAAAATCTCCGAACAAAGAATTCATCATCGGAACAGAGAACAGCATCGTAGAACATTTACAGTTCGAATGCCCGGATAAGAAATTTTATCCACTGTCTGTCATGCTGACCTGTATGAACATGAAGATCACCACTCTGATGGATATTTACAACTGCCTCAAAGGAACAGGCGGAGAAGTGATCGAACTTCCAGAAAACGTAATAGAAGGAGCCGGCCGCTGCATTCACCGCATGGTGGAGCTTGGAGGCTGATAAAGAGAGAATAATAAACTGCCATTCGCAGATACTATAGTCGGTATCATGGTGCGCGCGGCAGTTTTTTTATTATAGAAATAAAAAAAGACAGTCACTGACGGTTTGTGACTGTCCTTTTAATTATAAGCTTATAATTAAAAACTGTAATTTCCTGAATTAGCCAATGCTGTTGACAGCTTTAGACAGACGGGAAATCTTTCTTGCACAGTTGTTTTTGTGATAAACACCTTTAGATGTTGCTTTGCTGATTGTAGAGATAGCCTCTGTAAGAGCAGCCTGTGCAGCAGCTTTATCGTTTTTCTGAACTGCAGTTTCTACTTTCTTGATGGAAGTTTTAACAGCAGAACGGATAGATTTGTTTCTAGCAGCTTTAGTTCTGTTTACTAAAATTCTTTTCTTTGCAGATTTGATGTTAGCCAATTGGTACACCTCCATTTCAGATTTATAATAATGTGTCGTTGTCACAGAAACAGACACGGGCGTTCCTGTAAACATGCTTATATATATTATTATATTTATCCTGGATTGTCAATAGGAAAATCCATAAATGTCAAAAAAATGACAGAATATAGCAACTTTGAAAGTATGCCCCGATTTATCTCTGGATTTTTGTACATAATTATTCCGGGAATTACAAAAAGTAATAGTGATGGTTCAGTACTTTCACAGTTATGCACGATATACAAGGCAAAATCCTGGCATTGCAGGTGATCTGGAAGGGATTTTGACCAGGTTACTGTGAATGGGGAGAACAGTAATCAAATCATACAGCATCAGGAGGATACGATATGGCTGGCAGCAGAAGGATTCGAACAGACCTTGCACTGGAAACAACGGAGCGGTTTGCACAGGAAAATACGGAGATCCGGGGTGTGGAGATCCAGGAAGACTACGATGAGGAAAAAGACATCCGGACAACGGTCGTGAAGATCGTTACAGAAAACGGGGCGAAGTCCATGGGGCGTCCGCAGGGAAATTATATTACAATAGAAGCTCCGGATCTTTCAAATGCGGATGAGGATTATCACAGAGAAATTTCACAGGAGATCTCACGGCATCTGAGGGAACTGATCGATCTGGAAAAGGAAAAATCAATTCTCGTGGTGGGGCTTGGAAATGCAGCGATCACAGCAGATGCACTGGGACCGCATGTGAT
>ENA-OQKN01001195-OQKN01001195.1-human-gut-metagenome-genome-assembly--contig:-NODE-1195-length-14334-cov-2.677413_pt1 | contig 14334 bp, 17 predicted proteins | sample MGYA00242776_ERZ504794 | MGnify/ENA primary metagenome ERZ504794 (study PRJEB26092, sample SAMD00036434) | human gut metagenome | host: Homo sapiens | study: EMG produced TPA metagenomics assembly of... | reverse complement strand
CTGTGGGATTTGGCAGGTGTCTTTTATCCCATAGAAACGCTTTACAAAATATTTTGTTGGAACTTTTCCTCTAAGTGTCAGATATCCCTGTTCTTCCAGTTCCTTGTTCAGATTTCCGATGATTTCATAAGCCGATGTCTGTTTTACTTTTCATCGACACCTGCGCTGAGGAGCATCCTCACCATTCTCAAAAACGGACAGGATAGGATTCCCCTCAATCAAGCCGCTGAAGCACCTGTGCCGAAAAATGGCACCCGCCACGGGATCACACGCGGCGCCGCTGCTTTCCGGAAAGGGGGTGCAAACATATGATCAACCAGTCAACGATTGATACCCTCAAGCAGATGCGGTTCTCAGCCATGGCCAAAGAACTGGAGTCCCAGCTGAGCGATCCTGATACCTACAGCAGTCTCGGCTTCGAGGAGCGGATCGCTCTCCTGGTCGATGCAGAGTGGAACCGCCGCCAGGCCAATAAGCTCGCCAAATGCATCCGTGATGCCGGATTTTCAGCGCCAAATGCTTGTATGGAAGAGATCGAATACCATCCGGACCGTAAGCTGGACAAGACGCAGCTGACACGCTTCTCTACGATAACCTGGCGTACCAGGAGTACATGAGGATCTACTATGATGGCGGAGATCCAATGTCATTTAAGGAGCATGTGGATTCCATGATAAGGATTGCCCAGGGTCAGGATGTCGACCGGTATTAAGTTGTCAAGGTAATAATCTATAGTCATCAGCGTATGTGCTGGAATGACTCTATGTAAGATGTCCTGAAAACATCAGGTCATCGGCTGTGGAGTCAACGCTCCATCAGCACGGAATGCGTTTGCTTTGTTTAGCTGTCATTCATCTGGCAGGATGGCACTTGTCAATGTCGTAGTTGCGTCAGCGAGGCGATAACAGCCATTGCAAGCTCCATTCTCGCCAGATACCGTCTTTAGGCAAAGTAATCGAATATCGAGTGGATCAACCATCCGGAAGGATGGTTCACTTCACCGGAAAAGTGGTTCGCATCGTTGGCAAAGTGCAGTTGCCGACCGGTACAGCCAACCGGCAAGGCGGTACTCTTGTTTCGGCAGGGTGGTACAGTTAGACCGTGCAGATGGTACTAATTTTTCATCGTAATATACAATACTCTGTACTGACAGGTGCAAAACAGGACATCCTATTTCGGATTTTTGCAAAAATTATTTTTTTTACGGTTGCTTCCATAATGTATCTGGTATCAGGAGCTCATTGAAAAAGAGTATAAAAAAAACAGTTTGCTCCAACGGAAAATACTTCCATTAAAACAAACTGTTCTTTAATTTCCACTAATTATATCTTTCTGAATTTGGATGATTTTGCGAAAATCTCGTCATTGTCCGGAATAAAAGCAAGAGAAAAAAATAAATTTTAACTCCATTTGCACTCCACCGGGCAATTCAGAAGTCCCGCAAAGCCTTTATTTACGGGCTTTTTCGCATTTTCGTCCGCTATTCGAACTCGGCGTGTTCTTTATTGTTATTAACTGTATTTGCTTAAGTTTTATGCAAATCCACACCGATTTTTACTCCAATTACATCATTTATTTTGCTTTACTGATTTTCTGTTGCCAAGATGTTGCCACGCCAGAACCTTATACTATTCTTTCTCCAGTTCAGTCTCTAACACAGAATTAGCCCTTTTGTAAATGTCAATTCCCATTTTGCTTTCTACCAACCCACAAATAATGCCAACTAAAATTTGAATTTCCTGATAATTTTTTATACTTTCTGTTGTAATATTTCCTACTGTTATCGTTGCAAATCCACATGATAAAAAAAGTTCAAATATTAAAGAACAAATTCCGATATATATCAATCTAATGATTGGTTCTAACATATCCTTTTCTATAAGCGACATATCCTCAAATTCAAGTTGAAATTTTCTTGCACCATATGATACCCATGCTCCAATCATTGCGCCAAACCATGTATACCCCATCATACAGAAAACATTACTTTTTAATAAGTGGAATAGTAAGCACATCATACATCCCACAATAGCTGATAAAATTATGGCTGTAATCCCTAATCTTTTCATATACCGATTTTTTATTCGCTTTCCCTCGATATGTAGCATTTCGGTTTTTAATTTATCTAAGGCAACCATCGCCATTTTAGGTTGTGCAGAATTTTCCGGCACTAGACCTACTTGAGCAAGAGATAATAGCTTTTTAAAATATTTCCGTTTAATCTCATCCGACGTATTATCTAATGCTTTAAGAACATTACAAGTATTCTCTATCTCCGAGTATAATAGACTTTGTAATTCTGGAACTTCATCTTCAACATCGGGACGAAGATCACACTTTATATCAAATTGTTCATCCTCATTTTCATAAACGACAAAATATCCTTTCATTACTACAATGGTCTCCCACATGATTTACATACTTTTGTAGATAATGATATAGAATGATGCTGCATTCTATCAATTATTCCACTTAGCGACTGCAGTTCAGCTAATAATTGAATTTCCGAATCTGATTTATTGTTTTTTTGTAATAGTTCCATCTTTAATTTTCTAAGTTCTCTATAATCCATATTTACAACCTCTTTCCGCATGTAGGACAAACCTTTGTTGATAATGATAAGCTTTCTAGCAAAACTCCTTGAATTGCTTCCATTTCATTCAATTCAGCTAATAGTTCTTCTTTATCAATATCAATATTAGTCGCTCCTTCTTCTAATTGTATTTTGATTTTTCTTAACTGTGGTGATAGCATTATTTTCCCTCCTATCGGCAAAAAAACAAATATAGTACAAGCAATTATAAATATATTATGCAAATCTACACCGATTTTTACTCCAATTACATCATTTATTTTACTTTACTGATCTTCTATTCCCAACATGTTGTCACGCCCCTATTATAACAAATCCACAAAGATTGACAACCTATTTTTCGAATGTTACACAGTAGAATCCCTTTGTCGGAACGACAGATATAAAACAATACTGCATAGCTACAATGTTAAATTATATTGCCAAGCACTTTATTATCAGCAGCATTTTTCAAACGGACAACGATACCGCTGATAGCGCCTGAAAGATAATTCAAAAGTTCTCTGTCATTTTCATAGTAATTTTTTATAAAAATTTCAAGTGCAGTCGTCAACTGTTTTTTTATATCCTCCAAAGTTGCCTGTTTAAATATCTTCTGCATATAAGAATAATCGTCTTCCTCCAGCTCAATTACTGTCAATGATTTTCCCAGTATTATATGTCCTATTACATGGATAAAAACTATTTCACATATATTATCCATTGATTCTTGCCAATTCCTGTTATCCTTTGACAAGATATTTATAACGTAACCTGCGGGAAATAATTTCAAAAATTTTTGTTCCAGACCAATAGCCTTGATAAATTCAAAAATCTTATCTATTCCTGTATATTCTGAAATATCTTTCAATAAAGGATAATCAAGAGTCAAAATTGTATTTTGCGGTTCAAATTGAACATCATACCACTTGAAAAATTCTGGTATCCCTTTAACAAAAGTATCATACAGACATTTATTTTCATAGTGACAAAATTCCGGCAGAATCCTGTTATATAAATCCAGTGCTTTTCCTGTTTTGTCTCTAACATATGCCGCACCCATTTCATACGCTCTTTGCGCTGATAATTTTTTATTTAATGACGGCGCATTTCCACTGCTTTCCCATAATTCGTGAATACAATATAAGACAGCCCCCATAAGCTGTTCTGCTTTTTCGTAGGTTATGGATGTACTTTCATGTGATGTATATTTCTCAGCCAGTTTGCCCACGATCGGCACTAATTCTTCCATTTCATAGTCCATCAGATTTACCTCCAACAGAGTTCTTTCAGGGTTTCAAGATACAAGTCATAATCCCATCTCTTTACATCATCAAATTTTGAATATTCTCCATAGCCGTCCGAACTTTTATATCCTTCGTAGCCAGCTCGGATTGCTTCTGCAAAATTAGCAAGACAGGTACTCTCTAAATAATCCAAATCGCCAAAACATATATTTTCAAACTGTTCTTTCATTAAATGGAGAAGTTCATCATCTGTAATTTCATCATGCATTTCATTTTTATATAGATAAAATATTTCCTGCAATCGAATAATTGTTTCTACATAATTGCTTTGATGAATGTACTCAGAATCGCAAAATTCATAAATGATTTTTGTCGCAATTCCTTCACCAAACTCAATTCTTTTTTGTTCCGCCAGTGCGTTTTTCCGTTCCGCTAAAATCAATTTAGCATCTTGCTCTGTTAAGGAAAGTCCAAACCGTTCGGTTGTCTCGTTTGTTTTAATCACATTACTCAGTTGATTTTGTCCCTTTAATAAAATCATCCAGTCCTTGTCCAAAAGAACCCCTCCCCATCTTCGTATTTGGAAAGAGATTATAGCACCGTCTTTGAGACATTGGTAGCCTTGTTTTCAGAGCAATTTTGTGGTATTATAATAATGGGAAAAGGGAGCGGTTTTAATCCGTTCCCTTTGTATTTTATAGTTGCTTTCATTATCTTGCATCCCTATCCATCTTTCTTTTTTGTTTTCGTCTCTGCACTCTTTGTTCTTCTTCCAGCCTTTTTTCTCTTAGAACAATGGTTTCAACTGTATCTCGTCCCAAAGCCCGTTCTACCCGATTAAAATCTCCCATTCTTTCCTTCAGTGTTCTATTCTCATTCCAAAGTTCCTCTACACGGGCAGTAAGAGAATTAACCTTGTCCCACGCCCTCTCATATGATCTTTGCAGATCGCTGAATCTTCTGGAAAGATCCAGATAAGCCCGATAAACTGACCGCAGCACCGTCACAATCTTCTTTATCAGCGGCTTTGCCTTTTTCTCACGGTAAGATTTTCCCGTTTCCAACGTTCCTGCCTCTGGCAGTACCTCTTCTGGATCAGCAGAATATTTCTCTGCAAACCTCGCCATCTCTTTTACCATAGGGGCAATCTCTGTCAGTTCTTTCTCATATTGTGCCGCCTTTTTCTTTGCCTGATCCGCCTGCTTATCAGCCTCGTTCCGGTTTTCATATGCAACGGATATTTTCCGTTCAATATTTTCCAACTGATCAAAATATTTTTTATTGACTTCCTGTATAGTGGCATTATGCTCTTCCAACTCTGCTTTCTGTTCTTCAAGTGCAGCCACTTCCTTTGCCCGTTCCTGCTTTTCAAAATCCAATAAAGACAGGTGCTTTTCATGCGTGCCTTTCTGCTCCCATTCAATCCCATGTTCCAGCATGATTGAGGCAAGCTGCTGCTTTTCAGCCAATACCCACTGATTTAGTTCTGTTTCCTGTCTGGTGCCTCCTTTAAATCCGAGAGCCATTAATGCCTGTTTCAGCGATACTCTTGTATCCAGCCCTCGTTTGCTTCCTGTCGTATAAGGTACAAAATCTATATGCAAATGTGGCGTTGCCTCATCCATATGAAGATGAGCAGAAAACACTCTTAATGTAGGATTTCTCCTCTGGAACCCCTGCATATATTCATCCAGTATCTTTGCCGCCAGCCGTCCTTCTTCTGTTTCCGCCCCTATTGTCGCCTTGTCGCCGATCTGCAGGATAATCTCATGAAATGGCTTCTCCTGTTTTCCCGAACGGATTTTTTCGTAATAATCGTCAATCCTGCGGTCATTCCTTGTCTGTTTTTCATTGTAACGAGCTAACGCTTCATCAAATAATTCGTGATAAACATCTTTGATATTTTCGTTGCAGTACTCCACATTCAGATGGCTTCTCTCTGGATCTGTATTCTTCGCATGGAATTTCCTACTGTTATGGTTGACAGAGCCTTTGCCTGTCATAAAACTGATCGTTCTCTTCAATAACTCTCCTCTCTCCTTTTCGGGCAGTAATCAGCGCCGGATACGGCGCATAGGCTTTGTTACTTTCGTCGAAAGTAACGCAAAAGCACTTTTGACAGGCTCCGCTCTATCAAAAGCTGCCTTTGCGCTCTGCCGAGAGCTTTTCCATCCTACGGAAGGGGCGGCTGTTCCCGCCGCTTTGCTTCCGCCACCATGGCTTTTCGGATAGCCAAAAGTACGTTTTTTACCGTACACTCTTCCCACCCGCACAGCCATACCAGCGTCCGTATTTCTACCGCAGTCAATTCTATATCTCCGAATATCTCATTGAGTGCGGCAATCCTCCGGGCTTCGCTCTCATAAAAATATTTGTTCACGTTTCTTGTTCCCCATTCCGGCTGTCGTATCATATCTGCCCTCCTTTTCAAGACCGCAACAACGCAAGGTCTATATTTTTTGCAACCTTGCAGACACCAAGCCCGCAAATTCTATATACTCTGCATTGTTGCACTGTTGCCTTATTCCGGCTTGATTTTATCCAGTTCCCAATACCAGCTATTATTTATCCGCCTTGCTTTGATACCCAATTCCTTTTTCGCATTTTCAAGCGTCCGTCTGGATATGCTCTGTTCCTCCGCCAGATTGAAAATCTCATTGCTCTGCATGGCATTGTTTGTTTCTGCTACTTCCCGGAGCAGACGCTTCGCCTGTTCCAGCTTATTCGCTTTCGGAGCGATACCGCCCAGCACTTCCTCTGCGGTAACCTCATAATCTCCGAGCCAATGAAAAACGTCCTCCGACAACTCAAAGGCTTTCGGGTGTCCAAATGCTGCCAGATTGTTTTTTATCTGGACTACCGCCCTTATATTCGCTTCGCCCTCCACTCTGCCGACCAGCAGGACACTCCTTGCCACCGCAAAGAAATCAATGGAACCCATGCCCCGGTACGCCGCCTTATTTCCCGCCGCTTTGTTCATATGTCCTACAAGTACAATGGCACATTGATATTTCTCTGCCAGAGCCGCCAGCTTCTTTGTCATATCCCTTGCTTCATTTGCCCGGTTCATATCCATACCGCCGCCGAGATACGCCTGTATCGGGTCTAAAATCAGCAGTTTCGCCTTTGTCCTTATGACCGCTTCTTCCAGACGTTCATCTATCATGGAAAGTGATTTTATACTCTCGTCAATGACAGAAATATTTTCGCAGTTCGCTCCTGCCGCTTCCAGACGGGGCTTCACCGTATCGGCAAGCCCGTCCTCCGCACTCTGATAAATCACCGCCAGTGGCTCCATCAGCTTCATTTCACTGTCTATGCCTTCGCCCTTTGACAGCTTCGCCGCTATGTTCAGCACAAGCGTTGTCTTACCGTCCCCCGGATCGCCTTGTACAATCGTCAGCTTTCCATAAGGGATAAACGGAAACCACAGCCACGCCACCTCCTGTGACTGTATCTCCGACATTTTAATCATCTGTAATTCTGTTCTCGTTCCTGCCATAATGTCCTCCGTTTTTGAAAAATTCGTTGTCACCGGAAGAAACCTCTGCTATACTTGAATTGTGATTGTTGATAACAGAGGTTTTCCAGTTATCACAGCCCTAACAGTTGCCGCTGTCAGGGCTTTTTTCTTCGCCTTGCCACAGATACCTTGCACCGTCCAACATCCAAAGAATTGCTTTCAGCATATCTTCATAGGCTTCCCGCAAATCTCTGATTTCTTCGGAAGTAATCCCCGGCTTTTTGCCATCAATTTGCTCCGCCAGTTCCACCAGCCGATTCTCCATTTCCTGCAACCGTTCCACAATCTGATAAACTGTTTCCTTCTTGCCTACCACGCACACCCGGTTATAAATGCAGGAACGGACAAAATAATCTTTTTTCTTCATGCCGCTTGTGAAAATCTTTGCTTCGATTTCTTCCCTCTCTCTCGGAGAGATACGGAAACTGATTGTCGGATATTTGTGTGTGCCGCTCATTCCTCTGCGCCCTCCTTAAATTCTTCATCCAGCAATTTTGCCATTTGTGTCTGTTCCGTCGGGAACATATGAGCATAACGATAAGTAATATCCACACTTTCATGCCCCACCCTGTTTCCGATTGATACCGCCGAAAATCCCATGCTGATAAGCAGCGATACATGAGAATGTCGTAAATCATGGATTCTAATGCGTTTCACTCCCGCTTTCTCCGCCCCTCTCGTCATTTCATGGTGCAGAAAGCTTTTTGTCAGATGAAAGATACGGTCAGTGGGAAGAATCCCGTACAATCTGCCAATATAATCTTTCAGTTCTTCACATAAGAAATCCGGCATACTCACATTTCGTTTGCTTTTCGGAGTCTTTGGGTCTGTAATTACATCTTTACCCTCCAATCGCTGATAAGATTTTGTTATCCGAATGACTTTGTTATCAAAATCTATATCCTGCGGCATGAGAGCTAATAGTTCGCCTACCCGTAAACCACACCAGTACAATGTCTGAAACGCATGATAGGAATATGGTTTGTCCTTTACCGTTTCAATAAATTTCAGATATTCCTCTTTTGTCCAGAACAGCATTTCCTCCGCTTTTCCCTTTCCCAACGGCCCCGCCTTTACAACGGGATTGCTTTTCAGTTCATAGAACCGTACCGCATGATTGAACAGTGCGCTCAATTCTGATTGCAGAGTTTTCAAATAAGTCGGAGCATAGGGCTTCCCTTTTTCATCACGATAGGAAATCTGTTCATTCTGCCACTGGATAATATCTTTCGGACGAATATCACGCATTTTCTTGTCCTTGAAATAGGGCAGTAGCTTTGTCCTCAAGATATGCTCTTTTGTCAGCCAGGTATTGTGTTTCAACTTCGGCTTCATATCTCTTGTATATGCCTGAACAAATTCCTCGAAAGTCATATCCAAGTCCGCCGCTTCTTTCATGCGGAAATGCCGTTCCCACTCTGTCGCTTCCCGTTTGGTCTTACATCCTCGCTTGACTTTCCGTCAATTCTTACCAGTCCAGTCATAATAGTGAAAGGACACATACCATGTTCCCCGCTGTTCGTCTTTATACGCCGCCATAATCTCACTCCTTTCAATTTGCCTGCGCCATGCCATAAAATTTTTCTTCATAGTATTTTCTGCTTACCCGTCCGGCGATTGTGATAAAACCTTTTGCTTCCAGTTCTTCGTTCATCTGCCGCACCAGCTTATAAGCAAATGGTTTAGAAACGCCTAAGTCCTGTGCCACTTCTCCGGCTGTTACAAATAAATCATTTTTCAAATACACGTCCTCCTTCTTCTTATTAACTTTTTTGTTAAACTTTGTATTTTCAGTATACTTAACATTTCTGTTATTGTCAATAGCTTTTTTGTTAAGTTTATCTTTTTTATTAAATTTAGCATTTCTGATAAGTTTTTGTTGCCGTATTATTTTAGCTATGCTAGAATGTAGGAAACGGGATAACTATTTTCACAGGAGGGTTTTATGGAATACACGATACGAGAAATGACGGTAACGGAATATCCTCTGTTGAATGAATTTCTATACGAAGCTATTTTTATTCCAGACGGTATAAAGCCGCCACCGAAAAATATTATCGCTTCTCCCGAATTACAGATTTATGTTGACCGCTTCGGGGCATCAAAAGCTGATTTCGCATTAGCCGCAGAAGTTGAGCAAAAAATCGTTGGCGCTGTCTGGGTACGCATTATACACGATTACGGACATATTGATGATGAAACACCCTCTCTTGCCATCTCTCTATACAAAGAATACCGGGGACAGGGGATAGGAACCGATATGATGAAAGAAATGCTGTCTTTGTTGAAAACACATGGTTATAAACGTGTTTCACTCTCCGTTCAAAAGGCTAATTATGCGGCTAAAATGTATCAAAAAATCGGTTTTGATATTATACGGGAAAACAAAGAAGAATGGATTATGCTATGGCAGGAGGACAGACATTGATATACTATATAAACGCATACACAACGCTAATCAGCGCGGCTCTGGACGTTTGCTTCTTCAATAGAGGCTGTTATAAAAGAAAAAGGAAACAGCCAGACAAACTCTCTGTATATGCTCGCCAGAAGCCTTGCTTTAACGTGTGCCGCAGTCGTTCCTGTATGTAGAAATGCACCTGCTATTTTATTTGTTATCACAGCGACAATGCTGATAGTACAGATAGTTAACTGTATTATCGGTATCGTTATAAAAAGTAAAATGCGTACAGTTGGACCGTTTATTATGGCAGTCTGCCACGCTGTATGTTTATTGCTATCTATATAATTTTCAGAAAGGACGCAGGATTATGATACTGGGAGAACGAATTAAGAGAATTCGCACATTTCGGGGATTAACACAACGGGAACTAGGCTTGAAGCTGGGATATGAGGAACGCAACGCTGACGTTCGTGTAGCACAATATGAATCCGGCTATCGTGTTCCCAAAAAAGATACTCTCATGGAAATTGCCAGGATTTTGAATATCAACTATATCAATTTTGTTACCGAATCCCCCGGCTGCGCTGAGGACATTATGCAGACTTTTTTCTGGCTTGACGAGGACAACCGCAATACCTTTCATCTGTTCCAGCTTGTCCGCAATCCCGGCAAGTACAACCCTTCTGATGATAAGTCTGTTCGCTATAATGATAGTGACGAATGGCCGGCTCATGCCCCTGTCGGTATGTGGCTTGATTATGGTCTGGTAAATGAATTTCTGCGTGAATGGTGTTTACGGAAAGAACAGCTAAAAAGCGGAGAGATTTCAGAGGACGAATATTTTGAATGGAAAATCAACTGGCCTGCTTCTAGCAGTAGCGTTGATGAAAAAGGAAACGATAAGAAAAATAATAGTTATCAGTGGAGGAATAAGCAATATGAGTAATCTAAAATTAGAAATCAATCAAATCAAAAATATTAATAATGCCATTCTGGAATTTCCCATAGAGCGTGGAATTTATTGTCTCGCTGGTTCTAATGGATGCGGCAAAAGCACTGTAATGTCTTGTCTCGCACAATTAGTCTTTTCTTCTAGTCTAAATATATTAAATAATGAAGATTTTTCAAACAATTCTTATGTTAAATTTTCATATGACACCAAACAAACAATTTGGTCCTTTAATTCTTCTCAAAACAAATGGAAATCCGATGTTTCTATTCAAAATCGTCTACATTTTAATGGAATGTATGAGGGAAGCCTTTTTTACGGCACACGCTTTAACGATTCTTTAATTGTGGATGAGTTAGTGAAAAATGGTTCTATATCTATGGACTCAATTGTTGATGCTGATATATATATTAAACAAAAATTGAGTTATATCATACATGGAGATTTATCTCATTACCAGTATTTAAAAAGAGTACGGAATAAAAATATTGCAAAAGTGGCTCATTTAAAAAACACTCCTTATTTCCAAGTATTTAATAATAATCTAGTAAGCCAATACCGTATGAGTTCAGGAGAATGTTTACTAATCTCTTTATTACATTTTATATATAATGCATTGATAAGGCGTTCTTTACCCGACAATCAGCCAGTTCTTATGCTTATTGATGAAATTGAATTGGCTTTACACCCAGTAGCTATATCACGACTTATTGATTTACTTTATGAAATAATAAATGAACATGAAAATCTTACTGTTATTTTGACTTCACACTCACCAGAAGTTATACACAAGATTAATCCAAATAATCTTTTTGTTATTGAAGCTATAACAAACAATAGTTTCAATATAATAAATCCTTGCTATCCAAGCTATGCAATTCGAGATGTATATATCCACGATGGATTCGATTATATTATACTTGTCGAAGATGTACTAGCAAAATATATTGTAGATACAACAATAAAAAAACTAGGACTCAATTCAAGCAAATTAATTAACATTCTACCAATAGGAGGTTGGGAAAATGTTTTAAAATTCCAACAAGAAGTAAATATGACTAATACTTTCGGAATAGGAACAAAAGTTTTTAGTATACTGGATGGTGATATTCAAAATAAAGTAGGTAAGACATATAAATCTTTTTCTAAACTATTTCTCCCTATTAATAGTATAGAAAAATATTTATACAAAATAATAACTAATCCTAACTATAATCAAATAAAAAAAGAAATCAATGATCATTTCTTTAATGTAGAATCATTAGATTCTATTTTAGCTAGTTATTATAAAGAAGGCGATAATAATGGAAAGCATCTATATCAAAAAATACGAGCCAATTTAGAAAAAAGACACATCTCTGAAGATGTTTTCATAAAAGATTTGTGCCCTATAATCATGAAACATACAAATTTTACATCATTCGAGTCCTCACTGACAAATTTATTATCCTGAATATAGGTATCAAAAAAGTATCACGCCACACACTAAGAGCCGGGAAATCCGCTGTTTATGCGGTCTCCCGGCTCCCTGTTTACTATTCAAACTCAATCGTAGCCGGCGGTTTCCCCGTGCAGTCATACATAACTCGGTTAATATGCTTCACTTCATTCACAATCCTGCTGGTGGTCTTCCCAATAACCTCCCACGGAATCTCCGCGCTCTCTGCTGTCATAAAGTCGGTAGTCGTCACTGCTCTAAGCGCAATGGCATAGTCATAGGTTCTCTCGTCTCCCATAACCCCTACAGACCGCATATTTGTCAATGCCGCGAAATACTGGCCAATCTCTCTGTCGATTCCGGCTTTTGCAATCTCTTCTCTCCAGATAACGTCTGCTTCTTGCACCATCTTGACTTTCTCAGCCGTAACCTCTCCGATGATACGGATTCCAAGTCCCGGTCCCGGGAATGGCTGTCTGAACACCAGATATTCCGGAATGCCCAGTTCCAGACCTGCTTTCCGGACTTCGTCTTTAAACAAATCGCGCAGAGGCTCGATAATTTCCTTAAAGTCTACGTAATCCGGCAAACCTCCTACGTTGTGGTGGGATTTGATAACAGTGGACTCACCGCCTACACCGCTTTCCACAACGTCCGGGTAGATGGTTCCCTGTACCAGGAAGTCCACAGCGCCGATTTTCTTTGCCTCTTCTTCAAAGACACGGATAAATTCTTCGCCGATAATCTTACGTTTTCTTTCCGGCTCTTCCACGCCTTTTAATTTCTCATAGAAACGTTCCTGGGCATTGACACGGATAAAGTTCAAATCATAGTGACCTTCCGGTCCAAAAACTGCCTCAACCTCATCTCCCTCATTTTTACGAAGAAGACCGTGGTCTACGAATACGCAGGTAAGCTGATTTCCGACTGCTTTGGACAGCATAACAGCCGCCACGGAAGAATCCACACCGCCGGACAGGGCGCAGAGCACTTTTCCGTCGCCCACCTTTTCACGAATGGCTTTGATGGACTCTTCCACAAAAGAATCCATTTTCCAGTCACCGGAACACTGGCACACATTGTAGACAAAGTTGGAAAGCATTTTCTTTCCTTCCTGGGTGTGCAGAACTTCCGGATGGAACTGTGTGGCATACAGACCTTTTTCCACGTTTTCCACTGCTGCTACCGGACAGTCAGAGGTATGCGCACTGATTTCAAATCCCGGCGCTGCCTGGGAGATGTAATCGTTGTGACTCATCCAGCAGATAGTCTTTTCAGATACGTTTTCAAAAAGTTTGGACTTCTGATTCACCGTTACTTCGATTTTTCCATATTCTCTTACCGGAGCCTTTTCTACTTTGCCGCCCAGCAGATGCATCATAAGCTGGGAGCCGTAGCAGATTCCCAGAATCGGAACGCCCAGTTCAAAGATTTCCTTCGTATAGGTAGGAGAGTCCTCCAGGTAAACGCTGTTCGGTCCCCCGGTAAAAATAATTCCCTTTGGCCCAATAGCCTTAATTTTTTCAATATCTGTTTTATAAGAATAGATTTCACAGTACACATTACATTCGCGCACACGTCTTGCAATTAACTGATTATACTGTCCTCCGAAATCAAGTACAATAACGGTTTCTCTTTTCAAAGAAATGTCCTCCTGTTCTTTATAATGAATAGTTTTCTAAGAGAAAATATATAGAAATAATTATAGATTATTGCCCTCAAATTTACAAGGGCAAAATACTTGTGAAAACTGCCAAATTTTCGCAAATCTTCACTCATGCCTTTTAAACCGGGTTTACATGCACCATGCAGTGCTTCACCAGAGGGAACTTTTCCTCTATTCTGTCATGCACCTGCTGGGCAATTTCATGTCCTTCCCGCAGGGTCATGTTCCCGTCTGCGGCAATTTCGATATCCACATAAATCCTTGCCCCAAACAGTCTGGTATGAAGCATATCAATGTTTTTCACACCTTTCTGACACAGAATCAGTTCCTGCATAGCCTTTTCCGTTTCTTCGTCACAGGATTTATCTACCATCTTGTCTATGGCATCTTTAAAAATGTCATAAGCCGCTTTTACGATAAAAATGCAGATAATCACACTGGCTAAAGGGTCTAAAACCGGAAATCCCAGTCTGGCTCCCAAAATACCCACAAACGCCCCCACCGAAGACAGGGCATCGGAACGGTGATGCCATGC
>ENA-OQKN01001177-OQKN01001177.1-human-gut-metagenome-genome-assembly--contig:-NODE-1177-length-14674-cov-3.059462_pt1 | contig 14674 bp, 21 predicted proteins | sample MGYA00242776_ERZ504794 | MGnify/ENA primary metagenome ERZ504794 (study PRJEB26092, sample SAMD00036434) | human gut metagenome | host: Homo sapiens | study: EMG produced TPA metagenomics assembly of... | reverse complement strand
TACTCCGTCAGCCATTCTTTTATCCTCTGTAGGTGGATTAAGAACTCATATCCTTTTTGGATATAAGCAGTAACAAGGAGAACATAAGCCTTTACTGCGACTGAAATCCCCTTCGGGATTATAAATCTTCAGTTCGATTTACCCTACTTCACGAAGCGTGCCTTCCACGATTCTTCCTAGCTATCAAGCAAATAGCTCCAATACACATAGTAATTTTTTAGCACCCCACATTACTTCTCTACCATCTCAGGTCGATTTTCACGTGTCTTCACCGAGCTTCATACCAACTATTAATAGAAATGGTCAGCATGTCGGAGGATTAGGTTTTAGTGTACCTACATTTACACCATTCAGGATTTTCACCTGTAATTTCAATTATAGAGTTCATGAATTCCTATTATAAGAATTTCATGTCTGCTTTTAGTTCTTGTTTCCAAGAGTGTTGTGCAGAAACAAAACGCACATATCCCAATAAGGTGGATGCCAATATATAAAATTATTTCTTTCTTTAATATCATTTTCTATTAAATCAAATTTTGTTTCTTCTCCTTTCAATCCATTTAAATCATAACAATTAGTTATTATTCCTAGTTTTTTTCCTACATCAGCAGTTGTAAAACTTCCACTCATATAATCACTTATTTCATCAAATTTATAAATTTTATGTAGGTCAATTAATAATTTTCCTGTTGCATTTCCCCTATATTTATTATCTCCATATTCCCCTCTAGTTGGATAAGAAACTTTACTATTCATTTTTAAAATCTCCTTTTATTTTTTTATTATTTAAGAAAAGGTGTTCCCGAGGAACACCTTTTTAAATTTAGTATTCTTCAGGAAGTAAGATAGTTATTAATAAACTCTTTATTGAATAATCATACTCACTCATAATCCAAATTTTATGTCCATTTATCATATAGACTCCCATAAATCTATCTTCATATTTTGAATTAGGATTTTTTAATAATTCATTTTGAAATTCTTTATCCTCATTACATAAAATTCCCCAATCATCAGAATGGAATTTTAATAAAGCTGACATTAAATCTTTGTCTTTAAATTCCCCACTTTCAATTAAATAATTAACTCCATTTGTCATAACTACTCTCAATTTCATAAATAGCACCTTTCCTTTCTTGTTGTTTGTTTTTTTTGTTGAGCCTAAGACTACATATTGGAGTGAGTTGTAAAGGAAAATGGAATAAAAAATTTTGGCTGCTATTCCTGGTAAGGATCATAGCCGACAAAAATTTTTATGGAATGGCTTTACAACTTGAACGGAAATATGATAGGCTGGTGCTTCAAAAAAAACATAAAAATAAAAAAGAAGTCCCTAAGGACTTCTTACCTTTTTGATTTATTAGACTAATAATTTAAAATCAATCCAATCACCAAACATATTACTTATATCGTCTATAGCTTCATTAATAGAATTATATTTATAACTTCTTTCATTTTTAAAATTTATATACCACCAACTGCTCTTATAATATTCAACTTCTATAAATACAAGTTCATTTTTAATAGAATTTCTTGCTCTAAATTCACAAATTTTTTTTCTCATAATATTACCTTCCTTAACTATACTTAATCTCTCCAATATTTTTTCTTATATCTATGAAGTCCTTCAAAAGTCATTGTTTCATTTACTTTATCACAATATTCTTTATAGGTTAAAAGTACATATATACTCATTTCTATTCTCCTTTACTTTAGGCAAACAATGAGTTATAATCTTATTGTGAGTAAGGGTGTAACTTCATTGTTATGCCTTTTTTTATTTATACAATTCCTTTTTCTTTTAAACTTGTATAATCATCACCAATTATTAAATGGTCTAATAATTTAATTCCTAATAAATCCCCTCCGTCCTTAATTCTTCGTGTTATTGAAATATCTTCTTTACTTGGTGTAGTGTCGCCACTTGGGTGATTATGTGCCAGTATTATACTTGCAGCATTACTTAGAATAGCAGGTTTAAAAACTTCTCTTGGGTGAACCACACTAGCATTTAATGAACCTATACATATAGTGCTTATAGATGTTATTTTATTTTTAGTATCTAGTGTTAATAATACTAAATGCTCTCTATCAACTCCATCTAAGTATTCAGATACTATTTTATAAACTTCTTTAGGTGAACCAATATTCTTATTATCCACAAGCATACTTTTTACTTTTTCCATCTTGATAGTTACAATATTAATTCTGTTCAAAAAATCAATTCCTTTCTTTTTAAATTAACACCCTGGTTTAAAATCCCATGTGTTGTTGTTTTTTTGTTGAGCCTAAGACTACATATTGGAGTGAGTTGTAAAGGAAAATGGAATAAAAATTTTTGGCTGCTAACTGCAGATCCAGTTGGCCGACAAAAAATTTTATGGAATGGCTTTACAACTTGAACGGAAATATGATAGGCTGGTGCTTCAAAAAAACAATATAAAAAAAGAAGTCCCAAAGGACTTCTTACCTATTTGGATGCACTCCATCGGGTACCCGCTTATAGTAAAAATAAGTTTAGTTATTCTTTGCTTTAGCTTGGTCGCTCGGTAGATGGAACAAGCTAAGGCAATAGAATATCTTAACTTATTGAAACGTTATAAGTGGGTGATGGGATTAGTGCCAGGATATTTAAATCAAATAAAATAAAGTTGTTGCTCTTATTATACTTTATATTCGCTTGAATCTTCACTTTTAATAATGAACTGCTTTTCATCATTCTCAATTTTATATTCAAATTTCTCCATATCATCTTTAATTTCTTCTTTAGTTGAATTTCTCATATCTTCATTTTTATTAATCATAAATATTTCCCTCCATATTTTCATTTAAAATTGTGATGTTAATGCTAATTCTTGTGTTAATAACTCTCCTGATACAATGTGATTGAATAATGCAAAATTACTTTTTCCTTTTTATCTTGAATCATCACAAATCTATTATCTTTATTTAAAGTTTTATCATAAGCTTTGTGGAATATATTTTTAACTATAGGACTATCAAAATTCATATCGCTATATTTCAATTCCAATCTTTCCAATAATGATTTATTTTCAACTTTTATATAATCTAACCATATTACACTTTCATCTATTTCTGATTTATTATATAACCTTAAATAGTTTCTAGGCTCATTATCTTTTACTGTAAATACTATTCTATCTACAGATCTTCCCTTTTTAATTTTTTCTTTTATCTTTATTTCCATGATTCCTGTAGAATTTATTTCATCAATACTTCTCTTTAGTATATTGGTTTCAAAAGAATTAAATGTTTTATTTTTATCTCCTAACTGCAACATATCTCTTAATTCTTGAACTGAAAATTCAATATCTCTTTTTGCTCCAGTCCAACTTCTCAATATTATGTAAAATCTTTGAGCATAAATACCTTTTAATCTATATATAACTTGTAAAGCATTTTGAGTATGACCTAATCCTAAGTCAAAAAGATATTTATATAGTTTAGCTGGAACAACAACTTGATAATTTCCAGTTTCTTTTTCTATATAAAAGTGGCTTATTAATGAAGCTATCATCTTAGCCCTAACTCCATCTCGTGTAACTGTGTCAAATGTAATACTACAATTACTTAATGCTGAAAAGGTTTCTTTTAAGGAGTTTTCAGTTCTATCATTTTTTCGTTTAAAAATTTCGTTAAAATCTTCAGGAGTTAATTTACATATTAAAGTTTCTATCTCACATAGACTTTTCCATTTTAATATATCATCTTCACTAAGTTCAGTTTTCCTATTTTCAGCTATTATATATTCTTTATTATCTCTTTGTATTGCATACATCAACTTTAAAAATAAGTTATTCTCTTTTTCTCCTATTGAATATCTACCCCTAGCAATACTATTAGGCGTTGCTAATATCTCATAAGACATTTATTACACCTCTTTCTATTATTTTACTTATTAATATAATTATATATATACAACATCACATTTGCAATATTAATGTTGTGTTTTGTGTTTTAAGGTATCAATTTGATGTGGTATCAATTTGATGTGGTTTAAGTATCAATTTGATGTGGTATTATATTTTCCCAGTATCAATTTGATGTGGTATTATATTGAGGGAGTATCAATTTGATGTGCTTTAAGTATCAATTTGAAGTGTTTTATCTTCCACAACTTACTAAAATAGCCATCTTTGAACACTCTAAATACTATACATAAATACTATACATAAATACTATAATCTTTAAATTCTGATGAAAGGATAACCTTTCATCAGAATTTTTATTTATTTTATTTCATCTTTCAAAGTTCTAAGAATTGAAGTAGCCATCATAGTTTTGTCAAGTTGTTCTAATATATCATCAGTTATAACAATTTTATTATCTTTCATTTTTCTATGTTGTTTAAGGATAGATACTAAACCTTGATATACGCTTTTTAAATCTGCTACTAATTTATAATTTTCTTTAAATTCATCAGATTTATCTTTATTCTCCTTAGACTTTGCTTTCATTTCTTCTAATTCTTTTCTATAACGTTCCTTTTCTTCTTTATTAGAATTAGCTTCATTTTTTATATTTTCAATTTCTGATAAATATTTATTATCTAAATCTTTTTTAAGTTCTTCTCTTAATTGATTTTCAAGTTCCTTTATTTCTTCCTCCGATTTATTTTCACTTTTATCTAATTCACTTTTTAATCTTAAAACTTCATCACTTATAAGTTTCTTACTTCTAAGAGCTTCGTCTTTCTCATTTTCTATTCTTCTTATCTCAACTGATTTTTCATCTTCTATTTTTCTTATTTCAACTAACTTTTCATTTTCTAACCTTTTAAGTTCATCAGTTTTTTCTTGTTCAAGTTTCTTTAGCTTTACTTTTAACTCTGTAGCTTCTTCCTTACTAATTTCAACTTTATTATTTATTATTTCCAAGATAACTTTTTGATTAGCTTCACTTAAAGAAGAAAATTCACTTGCATTAGCAATAGTTAAATTACCATTTTCAAGTATTTCTTTTAACTCTGGAATAAGATTTTTATTTATTCTTTCATATCTTCCTACTTGTGTTGGAGATAATTTTAAATCATTAGCAATTATTTCTCTTATCTTTCCTGGAACTTTCTCACCATTTTTCTTTTTAGTTTTATATAGTTCAGTAAGCCTTTTTACTTGTTCAAGCTTTTCTATTTCTGTTAACTCTCTAGTTTGAGCATTAGCTTGAATAAGAATTATTTCACTATCAATATCATTCGCTTCAATAACCTTACAAGGAACTAAAGCAAATATTTCGTTTCCTTGTTCAACTAATTGTGTAAGAGCAGTATATCTTCTTTCACCACTTATTAACTCATATTTTCCATTATCTAATTTTCTAACTACTAAATTATGATTTAATCCATTCATTTTAATATCTTCTGCCAGTTCATCTACATTTACTATTTCATAGAAATTTTTCTTATTTCTTTCAATATCTTTTATATCTATATATTGAACATTGAAGTTGTTTTTAGCTTCAAGTTCATTTGCTTTCTTAACATTTTGTGATACTTGATTTAACATTCCTTGACTTAATGAAAATTTCTTACTCATATTTATAACAACCTTTCTTTATTTAACTATTTTTTATTGTAGGGTGTCCCTTGGGGACACCTACATTTTTAAAATACTTCTTTACATAAATCTCTATAATTAATACTTGCCCTAGCTTTTTTATTACCAAACACTACAGGACATTCATCAAATGTACTTTCTATTACTTTTACATTTTGCTTTATTGTAGTATTAAACATCTTATTACCTAATAAATTTTTAAGTTCCTTCTTTATAAGCTTATTTACTGTTGTTGCACTATCCATTGTTATAAAACAACCTTTAAAATTAAGATTAGGGTTAAATTCATCTTTCATATCTTCAATACTTTCAAGTAAATATTCAAGTCCATCAAGAGCGAATTTGTCTATTTTTATTGGGACAAAAACTTCATCACTAGCACATAAAGCATTAGTAGTAATCATATTTAAACTAGGAGGACAATCTATTAAACAATAATCATATTCATTATTTAGATTTTTAAGAGCCTTTGATAATCTATTTTGTTGACTTCTTGTATTATCAATAAGAATATTTCTATCAGCAAAAGTTAAATTTATATTAGCGGGTAAAATATCTATATTCTCAAAATCTGTTTTCTTTATTACCTTATGTATATCTAAATGTTTATCTAATAAAACATCTGATACAGTTAAATCGTCCATACTATAGGCTTTAAATAGCTTTGTAAGGTTACTTTGAGGGTCTAGGTCTACCAATAATACCTTTTTACCTTCTTGGCTTAAACAAGCCCCTAAATTAGCTGTAGAAGTTGTTTTTGCAACTCCACCTTTTATATTAAAAATTGATACTTTTTTCATAATTAATTCCTCCACTTTCCAATTAAAATTTATATAAAATCTCATTATCTTTTATTTTGGTAGGTGTCCTTTGGGGACACCTTTTTACTTATCTAAAAATTAGTACAAATGATGTTACTATAGTAACTATTAGGTTTAATATAACTATTATTATTGAAGCGATATTTAATTTTTTTTCAGTCATTTCTATTGATACCCCCTTAATAATTTGTTATTATTAAAGAAGAATGATTTTGGAACAGGAGGGGGGTAAACCCTCCCTTGACTAGCCTACTTGCTAAGTAGTGAGATTAGATTAATAATTGCAATAACTAAATTGAGCAATGCAGTTAAAAGAATTATTAATTTGTCAGTTCCGATTTTGTTCTTCTTTTTTTTCTTTTTTTTCACCAAATCACCCCCTTTCAATAAATGAAACTATCTTTTGAAAACTTGTATATATCTAACTTTACGAGGTACTTCTTTACCTTTGATAGATACTAAATCTTCATGCCCTTGGGAAACATATAAAATCTTAAAATCTTTTAATTCTTCAATATCTTTAATTTTCATATCCCCAAAAAGGTCAACTCTCATTTTTGATTTATCAGCTATATTTTTATCAGTAGCAGATAAGAAAATATTATAATCTCTCATTTTAACTCAATCCTTTCATTTCAAATTAAAACTCTCGGTTAGCACCTCGTGTTGTTGTTTTTTTGTTGAGCCTAAGACTACATATTGGAGTGAGTTGTAAAGGAAAATGTAATAAAAATTTTTGGCTGCTAACTGCAGGTCCAGTTGGCCGACAAAAAATTTTATGGAATGGCTTTACAACTTGAACGGAAATATGATAGGCTAGTGCCTCAAAAAAACAGGATAAAAAAAGAAGTCCCTAAGGACTTCTTACTTAATTGGATGCACTCCATCGGGTACCCGATTATAGCAAAAATAAGCTTAGATATTCTTTGTTTTACATTGGTCGCTCGGTAGATGGAACAATGTAAAACAATAGAATTTCTTAGATTATTGAAGCGTTATAAGTGGGTGATGGAAATAGTGCCAGGATATTTTTAAATTAATTAAATACGTAAACTTTAATAATAATTTTATCTTTTAATCTTCATCAGTATTTATAAAATCATTATTTATATCATCTTCAAGGTCTACTATATTTTCATTTACTTTAACTTTTTGTATTTGGTTTAAATCAGTAAGTGAAATATTTTTTAATGCTTTGTCTATTTCAGCTTTAATTAGTTCTTTAATTTCAATATTATCTTTATTATTAGAATATTGCATTTTATTTTTTTCATAGAACCTTATTGCATCACAGATATAATCTGTTAAAACCATCTTTTGCTCTTTATATTTAACTAGTATTTTTCTAACATCATCATTTTTAGGTGCGAATGTTATTGTTATTCCTCCACCTGGTTTATTTATACTTGCCATTATATCACCTTTACTTTATTTACCATATTTCTTAAAAGCAACTTTATAATTACCTTCTACCGTAGATAATTGTGAATTTGATGGAATATAAGAGTGAGGGATTTTTGATATATTATCTTTTATATGTTGTGTAGTGCCACCAGTAAATACAACTTGATCAAGTTCATCAATATTAAATTTATGTTCTTTTATATGTTTTAATACTTCATTAAAATATTTTTGCTTAGCTGTTTCAATATAAGATATACTTTCACTATCAAATTTACCTGATTTTTTTAAGCCACCTTCATTTAAAGCTTTTTCCGCAATTTCTCTATTTACTAGATTACCTTTTTTATATATAGAAATTTGTTCTCTTACTATATCTATTAATCTATCAGTTCCACATTCTTCGATAAATCTATCTTCTCTTTTACAAGTCAAATTATTATAAAGACTGAACCCCATATTTAAACCGCCTAAATCAATTATACCCACAGTTTTATCTTTAAAGATATTAGGTTCTAAATATATTATTCCTGCTCCTTCAGCTTTTATTGTTATATCTTTTATTTCAAATTCAAACTCTTTATTATCTACAGTTATATTTATTAGACCATTACCTTTTATGAATTGTTTATAATCTTCTTTAGCGTTTTGTATTAAAAGTACACTTAGAGGACAAGCTAATACCATATATATTTCATTATTTTTAGTATTTGGTTCTAAGAATTTAGTTATAGCAGTATAACAAGCTAATTTATGAAGAAATTGAGTTTTAGAAGTATCTTCTGATTTATCTTGTCCTTGTTCTCCTACAATATAAGCTTTCCCATCAAAATTAACTAAAGAACTATTTCCTTCAACATCTATATATCCATTATCTAAATCATACATTTTAGTTCTAAAACAAACAGTTTTCCTGTCATCTGCACTTAATTCTACATCTCTACCTACAAGTTTAGTATCAAATTTACCTATATCAGCACTAATAACATATTTTTTAGTTTCCATATTATCTCTTTTTTCCATTTTTATATTCTCCTTTTAATTTTTAAATCACACCTAAATTATACCTAAATTATACCTAAATGTAAAGGGGCTTTAATAAATAAATAAAAAATTATACCTAAATTATATCTAAATTGCACCTAAATATTAAATTGATACTATATTTTAATAATAATAATTTAATAATCTACTTTTTTATGTGGCTTTATGATATATAACAAAAAATATACCAAAATTTAATAAAAGTGTTATGATAATTTTATATTATGGTACAAATATATTTTAAGGGGGATGTATAAGGTGGATATAAAAATTGATGAACTTTTAGATTATGTAAATGAAAAACTAAAAACAGGATTAAACGTAGGTCAAATAGAAAAGGAAATGAAAGTTGGAAAAGATTCAATAAGAAAAAAATTAAATAAAAATGGGTACAAATTTGATAATAATAAAAGACAATATATAAAAATAAAAGAAAATAATAATAACAATAATGAAATACCTAGCGTTAAAAAAACAAAGCAAGAGGTTATTAAAAGTAATGATAAAACCAAAAGTGTTCCCGAAGAACACTTTTTAACACAAGAAGAAATAAAGATATTAAAAGTTATTGCAAAAAATTATAATAAGACGAATACAGAGTATAAGCTGCAAGGTGAAATAAAAGCTAGATCATTTAAGACATATAAGAGTGTGGTGGATAAATTTGTAGTGTATTGTAAAGAGAATAAATTATGCCAAAAAGATTGTATAGCAATAGCATTATTAGATTTTATGAATAAATAGCAAAGGTGTTCCCTAGGAACACTTTATTTTTTACATGAATACAATTAAGAAGTATGATATAATTATCTTCATAGAAGTATAACCGTATATAGATGGATACGGTGGTTTGGACATTTCTCCACCTTGGCTATTGGTGATTTATCACTAATGAGCAAAAGGTGGTGGTATTGGAGATGCAGGAGATTGTAATAATAGGAGTTATAGTATTAGCTCTAATTAGAATGATATTAAAACATAACAAGGACTTTTCTTTAGAATTACAAGTAAAGATACTTGGTTTGAATATAAAAATCCAAAGCAAAGAAAAAAAGCACCCATCTAGCAAATAGCGTGCTTTTTATCTTAATTTAAAAATCATTAAATTTCACCAATAGCCCGAAAGCTAAAAATGTTCTGATTAGGTTAGTGTTAGTAGCACTAACCTTTTCTTATTTATATTATATCAAAAATATAGTTAAAATAAACAAAAAAATTAAATAATATTATGTTTTTTAAAACTAAAAAAATTATTATCTCCAATAATAATATGGTCTAAAAAATTAATACCAAGAATCTTACTACTTTTATTAAAAAGTAAAGTTTCTTTAATATCATGATTACTTGGAGTAGGATCACCACTAGGATGATTATGAACTAGAATTATACTAGTAGAATTAGTTATTATAGCAGTTTTGAAAACTTCAGAAGGTGTAGTATTCAAAGTATTAATAGAACCAATTGAAACAATAGATATTGATGATATATAGTTTTTTGAATCAAGAGTGATGGCTAGTAAAAATTCTTTATCATAATTATTAAAAAATTTTTTTACATAATTGTAAGTATGACTAGCAGTACAAAGTTTCTTCCTTAAAAAGAAAAGTTTCTTGTTTTTTTTAATATAGTTTTTTGGATGAATATTTTTTCAAACATTTGAAAATCTATCCTTTTAAATAAATAATTTTTTTTGTTAATAAATACTATTCATAAAAAATGGAAATTTTCAATATAAAATATAATCAAGCAAATAATAAATAAACTGTCCACTTATCAAGGACAGTTTATTTATCATTATTATAATTATTTTTATTCGGGAATATAAGTTGGTGTATCTTCGGCTATTTTACTTTGGTATGTTGAAAAGTCATCGTTATAATATTCATAGTCTATGTCTGAATTATCAACAGTGTTAACTTGAAAATTATTTTTATTTAGAATATCTAATATTTCATCTATTTCAGCAAGTCGATTAGGAATATGTTTATTTAATACTGTTTCAAGTCTAGCCTTTTCTTTTAGATAATATTCTTTTTTTTTAATAAGTTTTTCAGTTATATTTATTGATGTTGAAATATCAGAAGGAATTTTAGAATCTATTGGTAAGTCGCAAATATTATTGGCTTTAACAATTAAAGAGTTATTAAGCAAATTATCAATAGATACATTAAATATATTTGAGAGCTCTAATAAAATATCAAAACTAGGCTCTCTTTGTCCACTCTCGTATTTAGCATAAGCTCCTTGTGAAATATTAAGTATTTGAGCAATTGTAGATTGTTTAATATTATTATTTATTCGTAAGCTTCTTAAATTATTAGAAAAATTATTTTTTAACATATTATCACCTTAATTATATAATGATAGAAAGATTAGAATAATACAACCTATATTCCTTAAAGGAATATAATATTGTTTTAAACATTCCTAATTGACATAATGATAAGAAAATGTTAATATAAATACAAAATAATACAATATAAGGTAATAAATTCACTTTGAAATATATAATTTTATTTACCTTACAATAATTACAAATAAAAGTTATAAGATACTAGAGGAGTTTTAGGATAAATCTTTATAAAAAAGTGTTTCTAGGGAACACTTTCTAAATTGTAAAAATAATAAAGATATATTTAGTCAAATTAAATCATTAGATAGAATTTATTTTAAGCAATTTATAGTTAAGTATTCAATTAAAGAATCTAATTCATTAATTTTGCTAGGTATTTCTATTTTGCAAATTTTTTCAAGTTTATCCTTTTCTTCTAAGTAATACTGTTTTTTGTTATTTAAATCAGATAATAAGGTATCTATAGAAAAATACTCTATATCAAATTTGGACTTAGAATTAATATTTTCTGATAGATTATTAGAAACTAGTTCATCTATTGGAATATTAAAAAAATCTGATATTTTTAATAGCATAGATAGAGTTGGTTCACTTTTACCAGATTCATAATAAGATAAAACAGATCTAGATATACCTAGTTTTTGGGACAAGAAATCTTGTTTCAAATTTAAGTTTTCTCTTAAAGTTTTTAAGTTTTTAGAAAAATCAGAGTTCAAATTGTATCACCTCATTATTAATGATACAAAAAAAAATATTAATAAAACGATAAAGTCGATATATAGAAAAATAAAATAAAAGTAAATATATTGACGAAAATATTTCCATTATGTTATTATTTAAACATAATATTCCTTGAAATAAAAAACAAATATACAGAATTATGTTATAAAATTGTAGGAAATGGGAATTTTCCACCCTAACGGTTTGGGTGAACTATACACTTTTTTAGGAGGGTTTATGGTTAATAAGGGAAGTTGGAGAGAAGATGATAAAATATTAATAGAAATGTTTAATAATGGTTGTACAGCGTTAGAGATTTCTATAAAATTAAACAGAACAAAAGAAGCAACTCAAAAAAGAATACAGTATTTGAAAAAGAAGAAAGTTATATTTGAATGTAATAGAAGATTAAGGCAAATAGAATTAAGAGAAATAAATAAAGCGATAAATTATGAAAGTAGTAAATTTATGGGTGATAGATCACTTGTTAAATCAAGTTTATCAGCATATAAGAATAATTCTAAAGGAGATTTAGTTTTAGATAAGGAAAAAGCTAAAGCAAATGGATATGAATATACTAGTGATATGCCAAGAAAATTAGGAAATAATGAAGGTAGAGAGTATGATAAAACATTTTTATATAAAAAAATAGGTTAATAATTTACAGGACTTGAGGGATTACAAAGAATATAAAATGCAAATTTTAATTAAGGGCTGTAAGTTTATCAAGGGGAGGTTTTCTCCCCAATAAATAAAAGTGTTCCTAGGGAACACAAAATAATATAAGGTTAGAGGTGTATTATGAATTTAAAAAAAATAAAAGAAATTTTAAAGAATAGGAAAGTGCAAATAATAACAGGAACAGTAGTTGGAGTTTTAGCATTAACAGTAGCTGGAACAATAATATTAAATAATAAAAATGTAGAAAATAAAAATATTATTGTAGAAAAAGATGATAAAAGAGTTTCTAATGAAGAAAATATTGAGATAAAAGAGCAATTAGAAGAATTAAAAAGTATAGATACATCTAATATGTCAGATGAAGAAAAAAAGGAACTAGAAAATAAGATAGCAGATACAGAAAAGAAGGTAGCTAATAATAATGATGAAGCAGGTAAAGAAGTTACTTTGAATACTTCAACATCAAAGCCAAATTCTACTTCAACAACTATAGAAAATAGTAGTACAAGCACTAACACTAATAAAGGAAGTAATTCTAATAGTAAGCCATCTAGTGGAAGTTCTTCTAATTCCAATAGTAGCAATAATACGGGAGGAAGTTCTACTAGTGGTTCAACAGGAGGAAATACTAGTAATAAGGAAGAATCTCATACTCATAACTGGGTACCAATTACTAGTGTGCTACATCATGATGAACAAGGACACAACGAGAAAGTTTTAGTTAGTGAAGCTTGGACAGAGGAAGTTCCGATTTATGAAGAGCAATATAGAGCAATATGTAATACTTGTGGGGAAGATATAACTAGTAATTATGCAGAGCATATAAAGCAGCATATGTTAAATGGTGAAGGTGGTTCTTATAGAAATGAAGTAGTTCAGATTCAAGTAGGAACTAATAAAATAAATCATGATGCAGTATATGAAGATAAATGGATTGTTGATAAAGCTGCTTGGGATGAAACAGTTACTACTGGATATAAATGTAGTAGTTGTGGAGCAACTAAATAGTATGATTTATAAAAAGATAGAAGAATTTTTTGATAAATATTTTGAAATTATATTAAAAATAGCATTAATTATAAATGTAGTTATGATAGTAATTTTATTCTGTATGATAAACACCTAGAAATTAAGATGTTTTCTATAGTAATAAAAATATTAAAAGGTGTTCCCGAAGGACACAAAACTTGATAAGTTAATTTTATTTAAAACACCTATTAGTTTAGGTGTTTTTTTAGTACAAAAAATTATGTAACATAAAGAACTTCAACTATTTAATATGGTTGGAGTTTTTTAATTGCATAATTTCAATGATTGAAAGGGGGAATTTCAATGAATACTTGTGTAATGTGTGGAACTATTGTATTAAATGGAGATCATGTTTGTAAGTATTGCACAGAAAAAATTGAAAATGAAAAAAATAAGGAGGGATGACAGTGAGAAAACTTAAAAGAATTTTAAGTTTAGTTCTAACTATGTGCATTTTTATAGGCATGGGAAGTGATATAAAAGCACAAGCACAAACTATAGAAGAAGTCGCTAAGTTAGAAATCAAAGTTAATGGTAAAGGTACTGTTGTTGTTGATGATGGCGATTCAAAATATTCCTTAGAAGATAAGGATGTATTAAGAGCTAATGCAACTATAAATAGTGATTTGAAATTAACAGTAACTCCTGATGATGGCTATTTAATAGCTTCTGTAAGTGGGGTTGATTCTCAAGTTGGAGAAAGTGGAAACAGTAAAATATATAATGTTTCTACAAAATCTGATGGTACTTTTATTGATGTAAACTTTGAAAAAGAAACTAAAGATGAAGTTGAGAATGAAATTAAAGAAGAAGCTAAAGAAGAAATTAATAATGATATAAAAGAAGAAGTTAACAATGATATAAAAGAAGAAACTAAAGAAGAAGTTAATGATGAGATTGAAGAAGAAAAGGGTGTATCTGAAGAAGCTAAGAAGTTTATTGCAGAATATGAAGCTGGTAACTATGATTCTTCAGAATCATTAGAATTTAGAAAATCATTAGTAGCTTCTAACAACCTAGAAGAGTACGTTGATTCTCAATTCTTCTTT
>ENA-OQKN01001171-OQKN01001171.1-human-gut-metagenome-genome-assembly--contig:-NODE-1171-length-14938-cov-2.994869_pt1 | contig 14938 bp, 17 predicted proteins | sample MGYA00242776_ERZ504794 | MGnify/ENA primary metagenome ERZ504794 (study PRJEB26092, sample SAMD00036434) | human gut metagenome | host: Homo sapiens | study: EMG produced TPA metagenomics assembly of... | reverse complement strand
AACCTGAAACCAAAGCAATGACACCAACACAAAGAGTATCACCAGCAAACAGCCTGGAAATGCGTCTTTTTTTCATGCCGAGCACCATTTAAACGCCCAATTCTTTTTTGCGGCGTTTCAAAAGAAACTGGTTGGCATAGATAATCAGAAAAGCCAATACTACCGCAATGACAACAGAAAGCGCCGACAACAGTATGCCAAGTTGGTCGTATAAAAGCGAACCGGTTATTCCCATATCGGAAAAAGCTGGCTGATCGGAAATTGAGTTGAAGGCATAAAACAGACTGACCGAAAGCGTCAGTGTAAGGAAATAAATCAGATAGTCCCGGATGTTCTTATGAACATTTCGGAAGATCAGCTTAAATGAGGTCATTTTGCTCACCTCCCAAGACGGAAACCACTTCCAGAATCTTTGCAAAAAAGTCTTTGCGTGTGTCCGTCCCTCGGTGCAGCTCATTGAACACCTGCCCGTCTTTGATAAACAAAATGCGATGGCAATAGCTGGCAGAAAAAGCATCATGCGTTACCATTAGGATTGTTGCCGCAAGCTGTTCGTTCAATTCCGTCAGCATCGTCAACAGCATCCGCGAGGAATTGGAATCAAGAGCGCCGGTCGGTTCATCAGCCAACACCATTGCGGGATTGGTTACCATTGCTCTTGCAGCCGCTACCCGCTGCTGTTGGCCACCGGACATCTGATAGGGATATTTGTTCAATACTTCCTGAATGTTCAGCGCCTTTGCAATCTGCGGGACACGTTTTTGAATCTCACTGGGTTTGGTTCCTGCGATAGACAAGGCCAGCGAGATATTTTCGTAGGCTGTCAGAGTATCCAGCAGATTGAAGTCCTGAAAGATAAAGCCCAGCTTTTTTCCGCGAAAGTCTGCAAGCTGTGATCCGTGAAGCATCGTAATGTCCTTTCCCTCCACATAAATATGGCCGCTGGTAACGGTATCAATCGTAGAAATGCAGTTCAGCAAAGTGGTTTTCCCGGAGCCGGAAGAACCCATAATACCGAGAAACTCACCTTTACGCACAGAGAAAGAAATATGATCGACGGCTTTTGTCAGGTTGCCCTTGTTACCGTAAAATTTTTGGATGTCATCCACCCGTAAAATTGTGTCGTCCATTGATTATGAGACTCCTTTCTCAAAAGCATTTTGCTTTTGTATTTTTACTCTACCATAGGGGCTTATCCTGTGCCATTAAGTTAGATTACATTTACCTTACCAGAATGTAAGGTTGAAAAAAGCGAGGTTTTACAGCCCCGCCTCTTTCCAATAGCTCTCCGTAGGAAATACCATAGTTACGGTAGTCCCTTGTCCGGGATCACTGGAAACGGAAAGCACAATATTCATTTTTTTACACAGCTTTTGGCTCAAATACAGCCCAATCCCGGTTGACTTGGAATAGCGGCGTCCGTTTTCTCCAGTGAAGCCTTTGTCAAACACGCGTGGTAAATCCGCAGCAGAAATTCCAATTCCATTATCTGAAATAAAAAGGGATATATTATTTTTATCTGTTTTGGTAGAAAACTCAATTTGCAAATTGTCTTTACGATATTTGATCGCGTTGGATATGATTTGTCCGATTACAAATGTGCAACTCTTGCTATCGGCAACAACAGGAATGTCCAGATCATTCAGCACTGGTTTTCCGCCTGCTTGGATCAGAGGTTTGGAATATGTCTTTAACACAGCATGAACTAAAGATTGCAGTGTGGTTTTTTCCACCTTGAAATCCTTTTCCACATCCGTACTGCGGGCATAGTATAGCACCTGTTCCACGTAGGTATCAATTTTGCGGAGTTCATCGTCGATGCGTAGCGTAGTGGGATTTTTTTCGTTTTCTATCATCAGGCGTGCAGAGGCAATAGGGGTCTTGATCTCGTGTATCCATGAATCAATGTACTCCCGGTATTCCCGACTTGCTTGTTTTGCATTGGAAATCTGATCGTTCTGGTATTTATTGCAGCGCCGCAAAATATCCACTAAAATCTGACCTTCCAAAAAATGAGGCTGTGTCAATAGTTCACCCAAAAGCGACTTTTCTTCAATCTGTTCCATCATTTTCAGAAGTAGATTATAATAACTTCGTTTGCGGAAAAAATCATATACCAAAGCGGAAATATACGCAGCCATAAGGATCGTTTCGGCAAACAGAATAAAAGTAGCAGGGGTTTCAATTAGCCAAAGCAGGCCAAACAGTAGGAGTGCCGACACCAGCATACATATCAATGAAAAAATTCGATCTAAAAGATACTCGGATAATCTCATACGCAATACCCCAATCCACGCTTCGTTTCCAAATAGTCAGGCAAACCGATCTCTGCCAGCGTTTTCCGCAAACGAACGATATTCACATTCAAGGTGTTTTCGTCTATAAATTGCTCACTCTGCCAGAGTTCATCAATAATGGCATCACGAGGAATGATATTTCCCTTGTTTACCATGAGCAGACGCAAAATCCCCATTTCATTTTTAGTAAGAGATTTTCTCTGTCCTTGGTAACTGATTTCTGCTTTGAGCAGGTTTAGAGTTAAGCCTTTGTGTGTCAAAACCACATTGTCCTGTATTTCATAAGTTCGTGCCAGAAGTTTTTGTATGCGTGCCAAAAGAACCTGTGCATTGTAGGGCTTTGAAATATAATCATCGGCACCGATGTTCAAACTCATTAGTTCGTCAAAATCGCTGTTTCTGCTGGTAAGCACAATGATTGGAAGATTGGATTTCTGCCGGATTTCTCTGCACACCTGAAAGCCGTCCTGATACGGCAAATTGATGTCCAAAAGAATCAAGTCAGCCCCAGACGAAAGGGCGGTTTCTGCGATATGCTGAAAATCGCTACTACTGGCACATTGGTATCCGTATTTTTCAAAAAGTTGGGTAAGTTCCTCACGGATTGCTGGTTCATCTTCTATGATAAAAATTTTCATTTTGTTGCCTCCCTTGCGTTGTTCTCATATCCAACGGCTTCTCCGCAATTTTAGGGAGCAGCCAAACACCGGCCATTTTCACAGCGCCGGGGATACGCCCAGCAGCGCAATAGTAATTTACTCTACGAGGTGTCACGCCCCATTTTTCGGCGGCCTCTTTTAGTGTCATATAATCCATTCTGCACCTCCACAGAGTACATTATAGTTCTTTGTCTCGAACAATACAAGTTTATCACCAATCGCAGCTTTATATTGAATAATTTTCATATCTTCCTTGCACTCGACCGGCAGCAACGATATACTGCCTTTTTGTTAAAAGGAACCCCGCATCAACCATTCTGCTGTCACACGCAAATCCTGTGATGAGCCTGCCATTATCTGTTTTCTGTGGATTTGCTACATAGTCGATGATGTCACTGATCGCCCGACTCTCTGTGCGGCCTTTGCCGACATGAAGCGGCATGATTCTTGTAGTTGCCATAATGCTTCCTCCTCTCCAAACACAAAAGCTGCCACCCAACGAATCTTTATCGTCGAAGTGACAGCTTTCTGTCATTATACACACCTTTATAATGGTGCTTTTATGTTCTTTTACTATTCAAAAATTCAACCAGCTCATAGACTGTCGTTACCTGATTACTGTCTCGGCAGATCACAGCAACCTGATCTCTGGTTAATCTCTCCACTCGTTCTTTTGCGTACTGAATAGCTTCTGGCTGATGTTCCTGCAATTCTTCAAAAACATCCACACTTTTTCCGTAATTTTCCAAATATCCTTTGTTTTTCAAGATGTCAATTATCGTAGCGGAATCTTTCAAATATCCATTCCGTTTTTCAAAATGGAGCAGATACCAATATTCAAATGCCGGATTGGAATATGCGATTTTGTACCCATGCTTCTCCGAATAGAAAATTGCAGCTTGAAGCTCAGAGTCTTTATTATCATCACAGTCAAATACACACCAAAGCTAATCTCCGTCTTTCGGATAATAATCTGCTTGAGAGATCAGAGATTTTGCGTGTTTCACCAAATGTTCCGCCGCTTAACTTTGTTCGGATCATACTCTTTTCGCATTTTGCTCATCAGGCGTCACCTCCGATAAAAGGGATTGCACCAAATCGTCCCTGAAGATAACCCTTACGCACATTTTCTCCTTTTCTTGGAGAGAAAGATGCCAACGAGTAAAGCTCTGTTGCACAAGTCTCATCGTTTTTTTCAGCAAACCAAATCTGATCTCTACGGAAGAAATTCAAGTCAAGCAGCATTGCATCGTGTGTTGTAAAAATCAGCTGCGCTCCCTTTGTATTGACAGCCTTATCCTGCATCATTTCAATCAGCCTTCTGGTTAAAAGAGGATGCAGACTATCTTCAATTTCATCAACAACTAAAAGTGCGCCGTTTTCAAGTGCCTGCAACCATCCTCCGATGCGGGCAAAAAAGTGTTGTGTACCGACAGATTCCTGCTCCATTAAAAGCTGAAAGTATTCTGTTGTACCGTCCTCGTTAATAATTCGATGTGTTGTCGTAATAATTGGTATTTTACCAGAGGTATTCTTGATTGTAACATCGGTGATTCCAAGATCGGCAAGCATCAATTCTTTTAAGATTCGAGCTTTCTTATCATCACCGCTGACAATCTGGGCAACAGTTTCTGAGGTAGCTGGCTCTTCATCCATCAGGAATGTCAACTTTTCCAGGAACCACTGATAAGCATTTTCCGTCTGAGGCAGATTCCAGTCATTAGAGGACACCAGATAGAGCTTATTGTCCGGTGTTCGGTTACTCAGAGTAACCTGCTCATTTACATTTTCCCGGAACTCATACACTCCATTTTCTCTTGAAAAAATTAAGGCTTCACGGCCATTCGGCCAATGGTAAAGATACTCTTTGTAAATCTTCTTTGCATCAAAAGAAAAACCGTACGTGTAACGAACTCCCTGAAAAATAAATACCATTTCAAAAGAAGTCGGAACCTTTGTTCCTCCAAACGGCTCCCACGGCAACTTTTGTCCCTTAGAAACTTTTGCAGCATTTCCCACAACCATTTCTTTCATCGTCATCATTGCATGTAATACGTTACTTTTTCCGGCTGCATTTGCACCGTAAATTGCAAGTACGGGCAGCAATGCCTTCTTTTCATCTGGACGAAGCAGATACTCATCAAATGACTTATCCTTAGAGGCCGCAAAACTGATCACGGCACTGTTTTTTATTGACCTGTGATTTTCCACTGTAAACTGAATCAGCATAATTGAATACCTCCATTCTCAGTATTCGTATTTTCAGTCACTATTATAACAGTTAAAAATGCCTTGGTCAATATTTACGGATTGTTTTTGCAGTTTTTCTGCGAAATTTATAAATAAATTCTTTCTCAGCCATTTTTCGCAAAATAGTTATCATACTATGCTGAATTGGAATCCGAGCTTCCAGTTTGCAAGTTTAAGTTCTGATTTAGCTAATCGCTTGCATAAGTAAATTCTGGCAAATCAAAATATCATGATTTTTATGGAAGTTAGTTTTGCAAAGTTCTTCAAAACTGGAATTTACTATTAGAAACAAGTTGTTTTATGCTTCATATGCTGATATTCTTTTTTTGAGATCTTAATCCTCTGGAAAAAAGAGTCACGTTAAGCGGAGGTCGAACTTTATTTCTTTTTTCGCAAGATTAAATTCCACCCCTCATTCGGTTCAGTATTTCTTCCGAATGGCGCTACGTTTCTTATTTTTTCAGTAATAGAGATGTAAGGTTAATCTCGTTAGCGGGAATGGATTTTATTCCTAACCATACAACCAGTCAAATATTTCTGTAACTGACTTGGCGGTATTGTTATCACGGATAAAAGCAAGCATTGTCCTATATTTAACCACTAAAAATTGGGTGAAAACGGCTCTCGTTTGGTCAAATGATGTCAAACTATATCAGCCCGTTTAGGTATAAGAAAACCCCGGAAAACCTTGATTTTCCGGGGTTTTTGAACCATTTTGATATAGTCTGAGCAGTCGATTATCTCTTTGAGAACTGTGGTGCACGACGAGCTGCTTTGAGACCGTATTTCTTACGCTCTTTCATACGTGGATCTCTTGTTAAGAATCCAGCAGCCTTAAGAGTAGGTCTGTACTCGTTATCTACCTGAAGGAGTGCACGGGAGATACCATGACGGATGGCACCGGCCTGTCCTGAGTATCCGCCGCCCTTTACGTTTACTAAAACATCGAACTTGTCAACTGTCTCAGTTGCTACTAATGGCTGACGAACGATTACCTTTAAAGTCGCAAGACCTAAGTACTCGTCAATATCTCTTTTATTGATTGTGATCTTTCCTGTTCCAGGTACTAAATATACTCTGGCAACAGATGATTTTCTTCTTCCTGTTCCGTAATACTTTGTATTAGCCAATGTTGTTTACCTCCTCTGATTAGAATGTTAAAGCTTCTGGCTTCTGAGCTGCATTCTTGTGATCTGGTCCTGCGTATACACATAACTTTGTGTACATCTGACGTCCTAAAGGTCCCTTTGGAAGCATTCCCTTAACAGCGAACTCGATGACACGCTCCGGATGCTTGTTGAGCATTTCCTTAAGAGTTGTCTCCTTGATTCCTCCAACGTATCCTGAATGACGGTAGTATACCTTCTGATCTAACTTCTTACCAGTTACTTTGATCTTCTCAGCGTTAACAACGATTACATAATCACCGGTATCAATGTGTGGTGTGAAGATTGGTTTATTCTTTCCTCTTAATACTTTAGCAACTTCAGATGCTAAACGTCCTAATGTCTTGCCTTCAGCGTCTACTACATACCACTTTCTGTCGATGGTAGCAGGACTAGCCATAAATGTTTTCATGGGTTTTCCTCCTTGATAGATATTCAAATCAATAAAATGCGAACAGTTTCAAGCCTCGTATGTCCGGACGCTGCTCTTTCCTGCTCTGCTTTTCTATATAGTTTAAATGCTCGCCGGGGCTTTTGGCTCACATTTACATACTATCACAGACTTATATATTATATTACCCGGGTCTTTTGTTGTCAAGCAGATTTCTCGTGTAAATCCCCATTTTTCCACCTTTATCCACAGGTTCTGTAAAAAGTGCCATCTGTATTCACAATCAAAATCTATTTTTCGACATATTCAACAAATCAACACAAAAATGATCCTATTCCGTGGTTTATTCGTACTCCAGCCCGATCATCGTCAGTCCATGTGCAGGAGCCGTCGGTCCTGCCACACTCCGGTCACAGGCACCTAAAATCGTCTGCATCTCCTGTGGGGCAAACTCTCCCGCTCCCACCTTTATCAGTGTTCCTGCAATGATCCGCACCATATTATACAAGAACCCATTTCCCGTCACCCGGATCGTGATAATATCCGCTTCTTTCGTGACCGTACATGCATAGATCGTCCGTACGCTGGTTTTCGACTGTGCATTGACCGCACAGAAACTTTTAAAATCATGCTCGCCAACCAGATAATCCGCGGCCTCCTGCATTTTCTCCACATCCAGCGGATAATGATAAAAATATGTATCCAGCCGCCTGGTCGGCATGCGGAACCGCCGGTTTAGTATCCGGTACTCATAGGTCTTTCGGCTTCTGGAAAAACGTGGATGAAAGGTATCCGGCACTTCGCAGGAATCCTGCACCACGATATCTTCCGGCAGCCTCTGGTTTAATGCGTAGCTGATCTTCTCCGCCGGCATACGGGTATCCGTATCAAAAATACAGACGTTTCCCAGAGAATGTACCCCCGCGTCCGTGCGGCTTGCGCCGGTCACGCGGATGTCTTCCCCAAGAAGCGCCTGCAATGCTTCATTTAATTTCTGTTCAATGGTCACACCGTTGGGCTGAATCTGCCAGCCGCTATAGTTGGTTCCGTCATATGCGACGACCATTTTTACTCTCATATTTCTTAATCCTGTTCTGTCAAATTTCCTGTTTTCAGATGATTTATATGCTGCTGCCGGCGGTCACCGTCCTGCTACTGTGGCCAGTGCAACAGCACTCGTGCAACAATCACAAGCACAAGAAATGCAATCAATATCACATAGGCTTTTCGGTCTGTTCCCTGGTAGCGCAGCGGTTTCATCTTTGTTCGTCCCTCTCCGCCACTGTAGCAGCGGGCTTCCATGGCCATGGCAAGGTCGTCCGCGCGACGGAACGCCGATACAAATAACGGAATCAGAAGCGGCACCATGCTTTTGGCTTTCTGGATCAGATTGCCGTCCTCAAAATCGGCACCACGCGCCATCTGTGCCTTCATGATCTTGTCCGTTTCCTCGATGAGAATCGGAATAAACCGCAGGGCAATGGACATCATCATCGCAATCGCATGCACCGGTATGTGAATCCGGTTCAGCGGAGACAATGCTTTTTCAAGTCCATCGGTCAGCTGGTTTGGCGTCGTGGTCAGTGTCATGAGAGACGTTCCAATGATCAGATAGATCAGCCGGATCGTCATAAGCACCGCATTCATAATACCTGTACTGGTCAGATGAAACGGTCCCCAGTGCCAGTACTCCGTACCGGTCGGTGTAAAGACCAGATTAAACACTGCCGTAATCAAAAGCAGCACCACAATGGCTTTTAACCCTTTTACGATATACGAAAACGGTACTTTTGAAATTTTGATCATAAAAATAAGCATACCGGTTATGATCGCAAATCCCAAAATGCCCCGGAACGTAAACAGCGCAATAATATATATCATTGTCGCAAATAATTTTACACGTGGGTCCAGTTTGTGTACGACAGAATCTGCCGGATAATACTGGCCCAGAGTAATATCTCTTAACATAGATTTCTCCTGTGCTCTGCAAACACTAAATGACGTTTTTCTCCCGAAGTGCCGACAGAATTGTCTGTGCTGCTTCTTTTGCCGTGGTTGCCTGTGTATCCACAGGAAGTCCCCGTTCCGCAAGTTCATGTACCAGATACGTCACCTGCGGCGCAGCAAGTCCTACCGCCTCAAGCTCCTTATAATGCGCAAACACCTGCTTCGGCAAAGCATCAAACATCACGGCACCGTGATTCATCACAATGATGCGATCCACATATTCCGCCACATCTTCCATACTGTGCGATACCAGAAGAATCGTGATTCCAAGTTCCCTGTGCATCTTAGAAACCAGTCCAAGGATTTCATCGCGCCCTGCCGGATCAAGTCCTGCTGTCGGCTCGTCCAGAATCAGCACATCCGGTTTCATTGCAAGTACTCCGGCGATTGCCACACGGCGCTTCTGTCCGCCGGACAGATCAAACGGCGGCTGATAAAATAACTCTTCCGGAAACCCGACGTTGCGCAGCGCTTCAAACGCCCGCAGTTCTACATCCCTGCGATCCAGTCCCTGATTCTTCGGTCCAAAACAGACATCCTCAAAACAGGTGGTCTCAAACAGCTGATGATCCGGATACTGGAAAACCAGCCCCACTTTGCTCCGCAGGGCTTTCATATCATACCCTTCATCATAGATGTCCTGCCCATCCACATAGATGCTTCCCGATGATGCCCGCAGCAGTCCGTTCAGCAACTGAGTCAGAGTCGATTTTCCCGATCCCGTATGACCGATAATTCCGATAAATTCGCCCTGATGAATCTGCAGATTGACATCCTTTAATGCCTGAATCTCATAAGCAGTACCGTCGCTGTATGTGTAATTGATCTTGTCTAAAATGATTTCTGCCATCTTTTTATCTCCTGCCTGTGCGCATATCTTTGTCTATGCATTTGCCACGGACATAATCGCATCCACCAGTTCTTTCCTCGTAAGGATTCCCTGTGGAATCGGTACGCCCGCGCTGCGCAGTTCATCTGCCACAAGCGTTGCCTGCGGTACATCCAGACGATGTTCTTTCAGCTCGTCCACACGCGAAAAAATATCGCGCGGTGTACCGTCCATCACGATCTTTCCTTTCTCCATGACGTACACATAATCTGCGTCAACCACTTCTTCCATATAATGTGTAATAAGAATGATGGTAACGCCCTTTTTCTTATTCAGATCATGTGCGGTAGCAATAACCTCTTTGCGTCCGTTCGGATCAAGCATCGCTGTCGGCTCATCAAAGACAATACATTTCGGTTCCATTGCCACAACACCGGCAATTGCAACACGCTGTTTCTGTCCACCGGAAAGTTTATTTGGAGAATGTTTGCGGTATTTTACCATATCCACAGCTTCTAAACTCTGATTGACACGCGTCCAGATTTCATCTGTCGGCACCCCGATATTTTCGGGACCAAATCCCACATCTTCTTCTACCACACTGGCAATGATCTGATTGTCCGGATTCTGAAATACCATCCCGGCAGTTTTCCGGATCGGAATGGTATTGTCCTCATCGAGTACATCCATTCCATCCACCCAGATCACGCCTTCTGTCGGTGTCAGCAACGCATTGATATGTTTGGCAAGTGTTGACTTGCCCGATCCGTTGTGTCCGAGAATGGCAATGAACTGTCCCGCTTTTACATCCAGATTTACATGATCGAGTGCCGTCGTAATAGACTCAACATTGCCTTCCTCATCTCTGCGGAAAAATTCGTGTACAACATTTTTTGCTTTGATAATTCCCATTTTAATCGTCCCAGCTCAGTCTGTGAAGCTGTCCTTCCAGCTTCATATGGTCAAAATCGTTCTGGCGCAGTGCCTCATAAAGCACAATGGCAACAGAATTCGATAAGTTCAAAGAACGGGTTTCCCCGATCATCGGAATACGCACACAGGTATCCGGATTCGCCTTTAAGATTTCTTCCGGAATTCCTGCACTCTCTTTTCCGAACATAATGAAACAATCCGGTTCATAATGGACATCCGAATACACATGACGTCCTTTTGTTGTCGCATAATAAATTTTTGCACCCGGATTTCTTTTACAGAAATCCTCCCAGTTTTCATATACAGTGACATCCAGATCTTTCCAGTAGTCCATGCCGGCACGCTTTAAATGTTTCTCCGATAAAGAAAAACCAAGCGGCTCAATCAGATGCAGCTTTGTACCGGTTGCGACACAGGTCCTGCCGATATTTCCCGTATTTGCTGGAATTTCCGGCTCATGTAATACAATATTTAACTCTGCCATTTTTTAATTCTTAATCTCCCGAATCTCCGTTACAAACTCAGCCACACGATCCAGTGCAATCCGCAGATCATCCAGGGAATATGCATAGGATATACGAAGGAATCCCTCTCCGCAGGCACCGAACGCCGTACCCGGAACAACCGCAACTTTCTTCGTCTGCAGAAGTTTTGTTGCAAACTCATCACTGGTCATACCCAGATCCTTAATACAAGGAAACGCATAAAATGCTCCAAATGGTTCAAAACAGGAAAGTCCCATCTCTTTGAACCGCTCCAGTACATAACGGCGTCTGCCGTTGTACTCTTCCCGCATCATGGCAACATCTTCATCCCCGTTGCGCAGTGCCTCTACCGCCGCATACTGGCTGGTGGTCGGCGCACACCTGATCGCAAACTGATGGATCTTTAACATCTGTTTGATGATTACTTCCGGTCCACATGCATAACCGAGTCTCCATCCGGTCATTGCATGCGATTTGGAAAATCCGTTGATCACGATTGTTCGCTCCCTCATTCCCGGAATGGAGGCAATGGATACATGATTGTCCAGATAGGTCAGTTCCGCATAGATCTCGTCACTCAGGACAAACAGATCATGTTTCTTTACCACTTCTGCAACTGCTTCCAGATCCTTCTTTTCCATAACCGCCCCGGTCGGGTTATTTGGGAAAGGCATAACAAGAAGCTTTGTCTTCGGCGTGATTGCAGCCTCAAGTTCTTCTGCCGTCAGGCGGAATTCGTTCTCTGCCTTCAGTTCGATCGGAACCGGTGTTCCATTTGCCAGTACACAACAAGGCACATAGGATACATAACTTGGCTGCGGAATAAGTACCTCATCTTGCGGATCTAACATGGCACGCATGGCAATATCAATTGCCTCACTGCCTCCGACTGTCACAAGCATCTCCTTGTTATAGTCATAGGAAAGCCCGAATCTCCGGTCAAGATATTTGGAAATCTCAATTTTTAATTCCTTTAAACCTGCATTTGAAGTATAAAAAGTTCTTCCTTTTTCAAGGGAATAAATTCCCTCATCACGAATATGCCACGGTGTATCAAAATCCGGCTCTCCGACGCCGAGAGAGATTGCATCATCCATCTCACTGACAATGTCAAAAAATTTCCGGATACCCGATGGCTCAATGGTTGTAATTGTTTTTGATAATGGATTTCTCATTATGCCATCATAATCCTTTCATCTTTTGCTTTCGGAGCCATAACAGTTCCGTGGTCTTTATATTTCTTTAAAATAAAGTTTGTCTTTGTGCTGAGTACCTGATCCAAGGCAGAAAGCTTATCGGATACAAACTGGGAAATCTCACGAAGTGTCTTCCCCTCCAATGTAACCATCAGGTCAAATCCGCCGGAGATAAGATACACGGAATTTACTTCCGGATAATTGTAAATGCGCTCTGCAACCTTATCAAATCCCATACCGCGCTGTGGTGTCACACGCACTTCAATCAGTGCAGTTACTTTTTCCACACCGGCTTTGTCCCAGTTAATCAGCGTATGATATCCGCAGATAATTCCCTCCTGCTCCATAGCTTCCAGCTCATTCATGACTGTTGTCTCATCTACACCGAGAATTACGGCCAGCTCCTGTGTATCGATGCGGCTGTTTTTTTCTATAAAAGTTAAAATCTTCTCTCTCATATTTTATTGTTCTCCTAATTACATTTTACCATATTCCATAATTCGTCTGTCTGTGTTGTTTCTAAGAATCTGCGTTCCTCCCCATTGATAAGTACACGGTCATTGCTGTCGATTGTCCTTCCGATAATAACAGCTTCCCCGCCAGCCTGACGGATCGCATGCACCAGTGCATTGCCATCTGCCGCTGCCAGAAGAAGACTGCCTCCCGACAGAAGCTTGTAAGGATTTAAATCAAAAAATTCACAGATTTCTATGGTTTCCTGACGAATTGGTATTTTCTTCAGATCAATTTCCAGTCCGACGCCGGAACACTGCCCCAATTCCCAGAGAGCTCCGAAAACGCCTCCCTCTGAGAGGTCGTGCATTGCAGCAACGCCAGACTTTGCGGCGACTGCGGCCTCCGAACGGATAGAAAGATAATCTATATATTTTGCCGCTTTGTCAAGAAACGGCTGCGCGTATCTGGCCGATAACTCTTCCCGGTGTTCCGTTGCAAGAATCGCTGTTCCTTCCAACCCGACCCATTTGGTCACAATCACATCCATATCCGGCTGCGCCCCTGCTGCTGTGACAAATAATTCCCTGTCAGCTTCTCCCACTGCCTGAACAATCAGTTGCGGAGAGGTCACTGTCCGAAGAACTTCCGTGTGTCCTCCGAGAACCGGAATCTGCTCTTTCTCACTTACACGGGATACTGCCGAAATCCATGCACGCAGATCATTTTCGCTTGCAGATGTCGGGAGCAGAAGCGTCATCGTAATTCCCAATGGTTTTGCCCCACTGCATACAAGATTATTCAATGCCGCATAAACGCCGGCTTCCGGAAACGTGTCAAATGCACGGCAGGCTTCCGCAGTAACGATCTGCTTTCCCGCAGAAGCATCCACTGCACCGAAATCTATTCCCACTCCCGGTGCCCGGACCGCAGAATTATGAAGTTGTCGGAGAACCGAGCGCTTTAATATCGACTCGGATAATTTTCCTGCTTTCATACTGTTATTTTCTATTCGCTTTCTTGGACGATTGTGTTTTTTTCGTGGATGTATTTGTTGAAGATGTTGTTTCTTTCTTGGTATCCTGTTTTTTGGAATCTTCCTTCTTTGTATCTTCCTTTTTATTATTTTCATCCTTTTTGGAGGAATCCTCTTTCTTGTTCGTATCGCTCTTGTCTGCGTCCTCCTTTTTATCGGTATCGTCCTTCTTTTCTTCTTCTTTCTGCTCTTCTTCTTTCTTTTGCGCGTTTGTCTTTAAATCGGCTGCCGCACTTCTTACTTTCGCTTCATCCCCGGTTGCAATTGCTGCCTTTAAAGCAGAAAGCGTCTCGCTTGTCGCATCTTTGGTTCCAATGGTAATAAGCTTTGGAGTTGCCTGATAATTACTCTTGTTGAACAGATCCCTGCTCTGCTGTTTTCCGTCCACCTTCACAATCTTCCACAACTGCGCAATGCATCCGGACTGTCCGGACTGGGTAACAGAAACCGAACCGGCGGTAAGGGAAGCATCCATTGTAAACTGCACCTTTGGATCTGTCTTTGAAACGGTTTCACTTTCAAACGAAATCTCCCGGTTGGATGGTCTCGTTTCTTTTCCATATACATTAAAATAAATGATACCGCCACTGCAATATCCTTCGATATATACCGGCGCATCCAGATTATTTTTAAACTTCAGATCTTTATAATTTCCGGCAATTGCCGCATCCATGGACGGTTCCACATAATGAACCAGCATGGAATGATTAAAACGCATCGTAATTTCCAGTTCTGCCCGGATAACTGCATTATATAAAGTCGTTGCAACCTGACAGATTCCACCGCCAAACGATTCCACTACCGTTCCGTTCTGATAGGCACCGGCCAGTTCATATCCGTTCTCCTGTGTAAACGGGCTGACCGTTTTTGCCAGATCAAACTCCTCTCCCGGATAAAGGATTGTACCATCTACTTTGCTCACTCCGGTTATGACATTTTTTGCACGTCCTGCACTCGAACTTGCAAAGTTTGTCGTATAAGAACCGATCAGATCCGTAATTTCTGCGAGTTCTTTCTCATCCCCGCGCGGTTCTACCGTCTTTGTTACCAGATCAATCTCATTATTGGAGCCGTCCCAGCCCTGTGCAAGAAAATCATTGATTGCATACACGGAATTTACGACATCCACCTCGACGCCTTCTTTTCCCTTTACAAATTCAAATTTTCCATTGATACGCTTTAATCCATTATCAACAGCCCCGACGGCAAGATCATCTGCGCTCTCATATATCTTTT
>ENA-OQKN01001168-OQKN01001168.1-human-gut-metagenome-genome-assembly--contig:-NODE-1168-length-14958-cov-2.611961_pt1 | contig 14958 bp, 13 predicted proteins | sample MGYA00242776_ERZ504794 | MGnify/ENA primary metagenome ERZ504794 (study PRJEB26092, sample SAMD00036434) | human gut metagenome | host: Homo sapiens | study: EMG produced TPA metagenomics assembly of... | reverse complement strand
AACAACTCCTTCTTTATTGAAGAAAATTAAATCTCCCCTTTGCATCTCTTCAGTTTTAACTTCTCTTCCCATAGTAACTAATGTCCAAGTTACTACGCTTCTATAATCTCCTAAATTAAGACCAGCATTTGCATAACACCAATGTACAAAAGAACTGCAATCAAACCGTAAAGCTGCAATATCTTCAGGATTTCTTCCTCCTCCAAAAACATAAGGTGATTTTCCTACAATACTCATACCCGTTGTGATAGCTCTTTCAACTACTTTATTTCCATCGCCTACTTTAAAATCATAAATATTTAATGAATATGACTCTATAATATTACAAATTAAACTTGCATATTGTGGATCTGTTGCATATCCAGCCATTCTAATTGCATAAGCTTGTTCCTTATAATCTTTGGCTTTAAAAACCCCTGATTGCTCATATCTTGGATTTTCCTTTAAGAACTTTCCATGATCCTTTACTGAATCCTCAAAACTATCATATTTCCTCCACTTTGCCATTACAGTAATATTACTTCCATTTATATGTTCTTGTGTTGGCATATCAATAGTTTGTCCCTTCCAACTACTATCAGCTTTTACTCCAAATAAATTATTAGCTTTTACTGAAAGGTCAGATTTTCCCCACGCTGATTCATGTATAGCTTGTGCTATTGTTACTGATGGAAAAATCCCGTAATCATTGTAATTATCTTGAGCTATTGGAACTAATTTTAATATAAATGCTCTTTGTTCTTCATTAGGAACTGCAAAATCTATATTTGAATTTTCTCCAATAAAAATACTTATAAACCCTATAAATATACTTCCTATTAAACTTAATGCCACTACTACTGCTCCTAATACAGCTAATACCTTCAATACTACTGGATTAGAGAAAAGTTTTGTAGCCATAATAGTTAGTTTTTTTCCAGCATCATAACCAAACTTTGTGAATTTCTTTACCTGTTTTATTCCTCTTGCTCCATAATCAAAAGTATTTTTAGTTAATTTAGTTGCTTTCTTAGTAGCTTTCGCACTATACCTTAAAGTATTTTTAGTAGTAACTAATGTATCTTTAGTTTTTACAATGCTTTGTATTCCTATATTTTCATTTCCCTTTAATGAATTAACCTCATTTATTAAGCTAGTTGTTATTCCTTTTCCAACAATTCTTTTTAGTTTAATTGACTTTATGTCAGAAATGTTTTTTAAATTCTTTGATACATCTTTTACATACCTTGCTCCATTATAAGCTCTCTTCAAACTTCTTCCAGCTCTTATTAAATCTCTTGGAGCTGATACAATTCTATACATTTTTCTTTTGCTAAAGTATTTCCATAATCATTATCTGAACTATTTAAATTATCAATTCCATTGTCTACTATTGTCCTTATATACCTAGCTTTAAAGAACTCCTTTTTTACTCTTGAAAAATTTACACTTCTAGTATATTTTAAATCCTCTATTAAATTAGTATATCTTCCTTTTGCTTTTAATTTATCATTTCTTACTATATTTAAACTCTTTCTTCTATTTCCTTGTATATCATAATTCTTTATATTAGGTATATTGTTTTTTATTATTGTTTCAGATATATCTCTTTTTATTATTGTTTCAGATACTCTTTCTTCTCTTACTCTTATTATCCCATCAAGCTTAGAATTTACATAGTTAGCACTATTTTTAAATCCATTTTCTCTTATTACTGATTCACTTCTTTTAGTAATATTACTTGTAATATTATTTTTTCTTAAACTATTACCTCTTGTATCAACTTCCTTTATTTTTATTATAGAATCTATTCTTTTATCATCTATAAGACTATTTTTTCTTGCTTTATAATTATTTTCTTTTCCATTCAACAAAGAGTAAGTTCTATCATTAATTCTTTCTTCTCTTTTTATTGTTGCTCTTGTATATTGACTACTTTTATATGGGTATTCAATCCTACTTATTAGTTCTCTTCTACTACCAGTATCTCCATATCCATTTTTAAAATATTGAGGTTTATTTAAAGATTCATTATTCCCTTTATAAATTCTTTCATTATTTATAACTTTATCTAAAGATTGCTCACTAGTAGATCTATTAACAAAAGACTTATTTATTTCCGTATTATACTCACTATCTTTAATAATACTTTTTCCTTCTAATTTAAAAGAAGCACTTCCATATATAGAAGTGCTTTCTTTATTCTTAACTAAGTCCCTTGAACCATTTTTTATTATACTCATTAAACACCCGCTGTTACTTCTTCAATCTTAGTAGTAAGCATTTTGTAAAGTTCTGTTTTCTTAGGGAAATCATCTTCAAATGGTATTATTGCATTTCCTGCAAATATCAATCCATGTCCTGGATCTGAATTAGTAACATAGTTTAATTGTTGGTCTGATATATTTAATAAATGTGCCAGTTCATCTCTATCAGAAGAAGCCTGATTTAACATATATATAAACTCACTATTGGATAACATACTTCTTGCATTATCACTTCGTAATAAATCTTCAACATTTTGAGTTATTCCAGTTGGAATGGCTCCCCACTTTCTTGCTCTTTTCCATAATTCAAATAAATAGTTATCTGAATATTCATTTTTGAAAAGTAAGTATATTTCATCTATATATATCCAAGTTCTTCTACCTATTTTTCTATTTTGAGTTATCCTATTCCATATTTGGTCTAACACCACTAACATTCCTATAGTATTTAACTGCTTACCTAAATCTTTAGTATCGAATACTACAAATCTATTATTAATATCTATATTGGTATGATGTGAAAATACACTTAAACTACCATTTATATAAATCTCTAAAGCAAGTGCTAAATCATTTGCTTCAGGCTCTGGTTGTTCTACTAAATTACTATAAAATGTTTTTAATGTTGGTACATCTTCCTTCTTAGGGTTATTAAAATATTTTTCATAAGTTAATAAAACAGTTCTGTCTATTATAGTTTTATGAGCTGAAGATAATCCATATCTTCCCCCTATAAGTATTTCACATAAAGATAATATAAACTCTGATTTTAATGATATTGGGTTATCATCGTCTGCATAATCTAAATTTATATCAAATGGATTAATAAAATTATTACTTCCAGCAGATATTTTTATTACTTCTCCATAAAAACCATTAGTTTTAACATCATTATCAATTCCCTTAGCTAATGGAGTATATTCTCTTTCAGGATCTATTACTATTACATCATCATTTGTACTTAAAAGTACATTTGCAATTTCTCTTTTAGCTGCTAAAGATTTTCCCGAACCTGAAGAACCTAAAATAAATCCATTTGCAGTTTTAAGATTTTTTCTATTTACTAAAATCAAATTCTTACTTAATGAATTACACCCATAATAAGTCCCATTATTATGGAACAATTCTTGAGTGGTAAAAGGAACAAATATACCTGTAGAAGCAGTAGTTAATGTTCTCTTTATATCAACATAATTTTTCCCTAGAATTAAAGTTGAATTAATCCCTTCCTCCTGAAGATAATCTAAATATCCTATTTTACAATTGTTCTTTCTGCAAATTGATGATATTTGATAAATATTTTCTTCTAACTCTTCCTTTGTTTTTCCTGAAGTAAATATTAAAATTGTATTTTTAAACATACCTTGATTTTTATTTAATAAATCATCTAATAATTCATTAGCTTCAAGTAAACTAAATTTAAGTTCATGCGGTATCATCTCGGGATCATATCCAGCTTTTATAGCTTTTTTCTGTTCATCTATTTTTTGTTGTTCCATAAATGCAATTTTACTCTTAACTAAATCCAAAGCTTTATCTTGTGAAACTCTATTTATATGTAGATTAATTGTTAAATCGCAATTTAAGTCTGAAAGTTCACTTAATAGCTTATCAGATAAATCAGAAGGTAAATCTTTTAAATATACAACTTGTCCATATCTATTGCCAAATTCAAAACTTCTCTTATCTTTAAAGTCAAAACTATCGGGTGCTATAAAATCTTTTGTACTTAAACTATTTTCAAGTAAGTATTCATATTCAAATTTATATGGTTCATCAGGATTAAAAATAGAGTGTATAAATTCACATCTTTCACTTCCTGAAAGAACCGAGTTTATACACCCTAATCTTTTCATGTTTGCTTGTACATCAGCCTCTATTCTTGATAAAACTTGTACTCCCTGTTCATAGTTACTTGCTTCGCAAGAGAAAGTAAGATATTTCTCTCTTATTATACCATTTTGCCCTTTTAAAGCCTTATCTATAAGCATCTGATTATACTCATACCTATATTTATTCAATCCATCATCCTTTTTAGGCGTATATAATAAAATTCTCTTTTTAAAATCCTCCTGGTCTATTCTTCTATTATTTATAGTAATTTGAACATTAATACTTGGATCAAAATAATTTAAGAACTCACAGTACCTAGAGAATATATCTATTTGATCATCTCTTTTAGCAATTTGATAATTTATATCTGAAAATTTTATAGTTTTTGAATATATTCCACCCTCAACATCACAAACTCCATCTTCAAACATTCTATTATATCTTATAGTGTTTTGAACTGTTGCTGGAACTTTTAAAGATTTAAGAAAGTTTTTATCTACCTTTCTTTCTCTGTCTGAAATCTCGTTTTGCCCCTTTAATTTGTTTCTTAATTTCTTTGAATTTTCTTTCTCTATCTTTTTTGCTTGGTTCAAAGCCTTTATATTCTCTTTCTTCTTTAACCTTTCTTCTAATTGACTTTTGGGTTGTTTTTTTCTTAATATCACTTTCATATCCTCCTTCCAATAAATCAACTTGAACTACTGTCTTGTAATTCCTTTTTGATTTTCCAAATTGATGTTTCAAAAACATTATCAAAACTTTTTCAAATTTTAATCCTTTTGGTTTCAAGTAACCTATTGCTATTAATGGCACAACTTCTATTATTACTATATATCCAGTTAATTCTTGTCCTATTTTATTCATTAAAAAAATATAACTTGGTACACTTATAACAATTGCAATAAGTGAACATACCAACTGTCTAACACTTAAACCAAACATTATTTTTTCTTGATATTCTGTTATCTCTTTAGGTATTCTTACTTCTACTGACATTCTAGTTCCCCCTTACATAGCATTGCAAATTGACTTAGCCCATTTACCACTACTTAATAATGCAAATACTGTTATAATTGAATATCCAGTACATTCCCATAACAAACTCAATAAATTTGTTGAATCTATATTTGAAGGATCTATTGTTACTATTCCACTAAATAAAATTCCCATTATTGCAATTGAAATACACATCAAAACTCCTTGTATAGATACCGCAGTAAAAGATTTTAAAAAGTTTTTTGCAATTGAACTCTGCTCTGCATTAGGTATAGTAGCCATAGGTAATGGTGCTATTCCTATAAAGACATACATTTCTATCATTCTTCCATATATTATTGCAGTTATTAATATATTGCTAATAAACGAAATAGTATTTATTATAACTACATTTATCATAATTAAAACTTTCTCTAAAAAATCTGCATTACTAACCAACTGCTCTATTGTTTCTCTAGCACTTCCAATATCAAGTCCTCCACTCCCTGAAAATATTCCGTTTATACCTACAATAATTTCTTGCGATACATTGAATATTGCTGATAAAATTAAAGGTGTCATATCTAACGCAGTTTTACATATTATAAACTTAATCATTATTTTAAAGGGGATTTCAAATCCCCTTTCACCCATAGTGTCTGTTCTTGTGGTTATACTTTGCAATTCTAGCAATAAAAATATTGCTAGAATTACTAATGCTATTGGAGTTATTATATTTTTTTGAATGTTTAAAATCCCTGTATAGATTGTGGCATTGAATTCTTCAGGAGTTTTTATTAGATCACTCCCAACAGATGTAACATTCGTAATCATGTTTATTATCGTATTTACAATCCATTCTTCCATAATATCCTCCTATTAAATACTTTTAATTTTTTTAGCCAACAACAGATGAAAATAATTGTGCAGCTACAACTATCATTCCTCCACCTACTATTTGCCATATCCCACCTTGTAAAGCTGGTCCATTTTTATCCTTTAATGCTCCTGCTAAAACAATTACTCCCCAAACACACCAAAGTCCTCCACCTATAGTACAGAACTTAATTATTATTTGTAAAACTTGATTCATTACGTCCATTTTTATCTCTCCTTTTTTATACTAAATTATTTATTTCTTCAGTTAATTCAATTTCTTTAATTTCAGTTTTTTCATCTAAAATATCTTTATTTTTTTCTTTTAAAACATCATATCTATTATCTTCACTATAATCAGCTAATTCCTTATATCTTTTATGCTTTTCTATTTTAAATTTCTTTGATTTAAAAGGCTTTACTCCTCTTATAAAAAGTAAACATTCATCTGTCTTTAGCAACCCAACTTCTGCTGGCGTTATTAAATCCCTTGCTATAATTTGATTATTTAATGATAAACTTCCTGATTGCCCTTTACTTATATTTATTGCAGTATGGTCAATAGTTGTTTTACCTACTCTAGCTGATATAGATTTTTGTGTTTCTTCCTCCCCACTTCCTAAGAATAGGGTAGTATCACAGTTACCTACAATAGTTCCCGCTTGTTCTTTATACAATCCTTTTATTTGAGCCATATTTTGAACTATAGGAACTACTGATATCTCTCTACTTCTTACAGTTGCTATTAATTTTTCAAATGAAGGAATTTGACCTATATTAGCAAACTCATCTAAAAGACATCTAACATGAACTGGTAATCTTCCTTTATACTCGTTATCTGCTTTATTACATAGGACATTAAACATTTGAGTATATAAAATAGCAACTAAAAAATTAAATGTACTATCTGTATCATCTATAATAATAAATAAAGCTTGTTTGTTATCTCCCAAAGTATCTAGTTCTAGTTCATCATACTCTGTTATTTCTCTAAGCTCTTTAATATCAAAAGGTGATAACCTAGCACCACAACTAATTAATATTGATTTAGCTGTTTTACCAGCAGCTTGTTTATATTTTTTATATTGTCTTACTGCAAAATGACCTTCATCTTTACTTTCTAAATCTTCAAATATTATATCTATAGGATTTTTAAATTCTTCATTATCCTCTTTAGCTTCCATTTGATTTAATAAATACAGTAAAGTGCTAAAATTTCTATCTTCTTTGGGTAATTCATAATATATATATCCTACTAAAGCTTGATATAACAATCTTTCAGCTTTTATCCAAAAGTCCTCTTTGCATTTTTCACCTTCTCCACTAGTATTTAATATTATTGTGTTTACTAATTTTAAAATATCTTTTTCTTTTCTTATATATTCAAACGGGTTATAGTGCATAGATTTAGAGAAATCTATTGTATTGAAATACTTTAAATTATAATCTGCATCCAATAACATCTTTCCACATTCAGGTAATAAAGTCCCTTTAGGATCAGTTATTACATAAGATGTGTGTAACTGCATTAAATTAGGTTTAACAAAAAATCTTGTTTTCCCCGAACCTGAACCACCTACAACAAGAATATTATTATTTCGCAATGTTTTTCTTGTATCTATTGATATTCTTTCACTTTCAGTTAGTAACATATTTTTTTCATAATTCTTATCTATAAAAGGTTTTATATCAGTCGCACTTCCCCATTCTGCTGAACCATGCTCCTTACCTTCTAATCTATTATTTCTTGTAAAAGAATTATATAAAACCACTAAAAAAACACCTATCAATCCAACTAGACCTATCAATATGGATTCTGGTGTTTTATCTATAAAAAATATGTTTTCCAGGATAGATTTACTCAAATTATCCATAATAAAATTAATTTTGGTAAGTATATCCCCTTCTAAACTTTGATACAAAAAAGCTATTCTATTAAATATATAAAATACTATTATTGATGCTATAGAAGTGAATATTAATTTTTCTTTTTTCATTATCTATCCCCTCTATCTTTAACAAATTGTTTTTCATTTTTATTAAGCTCTACTTCCTTATTATGCTCTTCAGCTTTTACTTTAGCTTCTTTTACAACCTCCTTAACTTCCTTTCTTTCATCTCTCTTAAAATCCTTAAAATTTTTACTTGCATAATCCTTAAATATTTTTTCAATTTGGCTGATGTCTTGCCCCTTAAAATATAGGTTGAAAACTTCATTATAAGAATCCTTTTTTATTGCAAAATCAATTCCATCTTTTTTTAGCTGCCTTTGAATTGCTTTTAAATCAGCTTTATCTATATTTACATTTTCTAAAGCTTTTCCCTTTTTGTTCAACTCTTTTAAACTCTGCTTTCCATTAACAACCTTATATTTATCATTTGCTATAGATCTAATCACCTCTAATACTAATTTAGCTGTAATCTGTGATGCTTTTACAGTAACCCCTATTGCTTTATTTCCTACTTCATCTCCTAGCATACACTCACCTCCTCTCGCAAAAAAACTCTCGGCTATTGCCTGTCAGAAGTTCTTTTGTAAAATATTTATAAAAAGATGTCCTTCGGGAACACCCTTTACACTTTGAAAAATTTTTCTAATATTACTATACCTTTGATAAATTGCTTGTAATATTACAAACCTATTTTAATTCATCTAATATACTTAGTGTTCCTTTATTCTCTAAAAATTGTAAAATTATATTGTATATTAGCACGTTAACAGATGAACACTCTCTTATATATTCTTTAACATATATTTCGTAAAGTTTAATATTTTCTTCCTCTAAAAGTTTTACTGTTAATCTACTTATCTTAGGCTCATTGTTAATTCTTCCATATATCAATTTAGATTTACCTAAAATAGGTTTATTTAACCAATCCTTTACAATCATTGTTGCTACTTGTGAAGGTTTTATCCTATATCTATGCAATCCTTCACTTACTATATATCTCTCTAAGTCAATTAATGTTTCCCTCATTAATCTTACTCCTATTGAAATTTCTGTTCTATCCACTTCAAAAACCTCCATAACAAAAGTGTTCCTCGGGAACACTTTTAAAATTATCTATAATATTTTTTAACTTCCATACATCTTATAATAATAAATAAAATAAATTTATTTTACTTATTTGACCCCTATCGTATATCCTTTCTAAAAAAATATTAATTAATCGTATCGCCTTTTACCAGCTCTCGTTCCAACAATTGCACAAGCAAATGCTGAAAACCCTAATAAAAATAAAACTACCAACATTAAAAACATACAAATCCTCCTTTTTTATATTACTTTGATTGAGTAAATTAAATAAAATAAGCATTAAAATACTTGCTTTATTTAATTTACTGAATAATAAAAAGGTGTTCCCAGGGAACACCCTTATATTATTATTTATCTTATTTTTTCTTCTTCTACTATTCCATTTACAACTAATCTTTCAGTTGTACCTTCAGCTCCATAACAAGTTATTAAGTTAAATATTTGCCTTGTTGAATAATTAATACTTGATTCCTCTAAACTATATCCACTATACTTATTTCTTTTATTTAACTCTTCAATTAACGATACATACTCTACCGTTCCAAGTTCATATTCTCCATTAAATATATCATCATTTTCATTTGTTATAAAAATTGAAAATATATCACACTTCATAGCTTTTCTTTCCGTATAAATATATAAATATCTATGCTCTTTCAAAAAATCTTTATCTATATATTTTCTAAGTTCACCAAACATTTGACTACTAGCCATATTATGCCCAAAAATAAATGTATTCCCTTTTGTAAAGTTTGTTCCACTATAAGAAAATATTGAACCTAAAGGAGTATATTCTTTATTCATATCATTATATAGATATTCTTCATCAGACTCTCCAACCAATATAGGATAATCAATTTTTGTTCCAGGAACATAAATCCATGCCTTTATATCTTTATTTATACTGTTTAATTTCTCAAAGTCTATAATTCTATCTAATGGATCATTAACAACTTCACTTGTTGCTACTTCTCTAAGACTTTGATTTTTAGCTTTATTTGATATCATATATCTAAATTCAACAAACCCCTTATATAGAAACACTATTGATACTATTAATAATATACTTGCTATTACTTTTCGCATTTTTTCTTTTTCTTCCCTACTCCAAAAAATAAAATACTGCTACCTATTAATAAACAAGTCCCTACCCCTAGATATAAATAAGCTTTATTATCATATCCTGTTGCTGGTACTTTAGGTTTTTCTTCTTCTATAATCTTAGTATGTTTGGGAATAACATTTATGTCATAAGACATAGTTTTATCAGCTTCATTCCAAGATGGAATTGATACTAAAAATGGTGTTATGTTTTCATAGTTTGAAATATCTGTTGCATATAGCAAATATACTCCTACATCTAAATCATCTATAGTACATTTTCCATTTTTATCAGTTGTTAATATATTATCTGTACTTACTACCTTCTTAAATAAGTTAGCTGCTAATTCCAAATCTGTAGCAGTTTTTATATTATTTAAATCTATATTTACTGCTTCATATTGAGTTAATACTTTATATTCTCCATTTATAACATCAGCTACTTTAGATAATCCAAATTTCACATTACCTTTATCTCTATTATCTTCAGTATCAGATAAAGTTATTGTAATACTACCAGTTCCACTTTTTACTTCTTCAAGTATATCTCCTGGCACTAATGTACTTCCACTATCTTCTTTATCTATTACAACAGAATCAGTTATTATAGCTCTACTATTGATATTATTAATAGTATCAGCATAAACATTAACTGCTGATGCTGATATAGAAGATACTAATAAAGCCATAGCTAATATATAATTAATCTTCCTTAACTTCATGCCCTTCTCTCTCCTTTCTTCTTTTATCACTTAGTTTTAAAACTACTGCTAAAGTTAAAAATATAAAAGGAATACTAGCAAATAGTATTTCTCTATTAGACATTCTATTTGATTCAATACTCTCATATTCAGATGGTTCATAAGGAACTCTTTCACCCGTAACAACTAATCTGTGAGTGTTAATTCCATAAGGAGTACACGTTATTAAAGATACTAAATCTTTACCTTCAATAATATTTACTGCATCTATATCTTCAGGCTCAATAACTTCAATATTATTCACTTTATAAGCTAATGTTTTATCTTGTATTCTAACGAAGAATAAATCGCCTTCAACTATTTCATCTAAACGAGTGAATAATTTCGCATTAGGAAGTCCTCTATGCCCTGTTAGAACGCTTCTAGTATTAATTCCCCCTATAGGTAAACTACTGTTGTAAACATGTCCTACGCCTACTGAAAGCACTTCATCAGATGTCCCATGATATATAGGAAGATTAACATTTATTTTAGGAATTTCAATGCTTCCCATTATTCCATTTCCCATATCAAGAATATTATTATAGCTTTCTTCACCTAAAACACTAATTGAATTAGTATTTAATATATTATTTTTGTAATTAAATAAAGCTGAATTATATTCTTCAGCTTTATTGTACTCTAGTTCTAATTCTGCTCTATCTATATTATTAACTGCATTTTCGTAAGTTGCTATAGCTTCTCTCTGATAAAAACTTTCTATAATACTACTACCTAAAGGATATATACATATTAGAAATCCAATTATAAATATTATCTTACGAATAACATTTCTCCCATCCATATCAACACTCACTTTCCATTGTCTTTATTTATATAAGCTTTTTTACTTTTTACTCTTTTTTCTTGATACTGCTAATGCTCCTGTCATTAATGTTGAGCCTAAACCAATTAATGCTATAGTTGCACCCGAACCAGTTACAGGTAGTTTGCTACCAACCTTATTTATTACAGTTATGTTAAGAGATCCATCATCAACATTAGTATCTAATGGTTGATTATTCTCATTAAATATTCCATCCCAAAAAGTTTTTATATTGGCAGTTGCTTCTAAAGTTTTAAGAGTTTTATCAGTTGCTCCATCACCTTTTACATAAACATTTCTGTTTTCTGTGAAAGTAGGAATTATATTTATTTCTATTGGATCTAATATTGGTCTATATCCATCAGGAGCACCAGTTTCCTTTAACCAATAAGTACCTTGGTCTAATCCAATAATTGTGAATACCCCTTCTGCATCAGAAACCATTTCTACTGCATCACTTGGTACACCACCTTGAACACTATCTCTATTGATTACTATATATCCACTTTCAGCTTTCTTTACATATACTTCATTTTTGCACTCTTTATCAGAGTATAATCTAAATTTAGCATTTTCTAGTTTTAAATCATGGTCATTTATCTTTAAACCATTGATTTTATAAGTGAAGCAAACTACAGTATCCCAAGGAGTTTCCCCTCTATCAGTTTCTCCATCACCATCAGGATTATTTGAAAACTCTAATTTAACATCATTTTCAAATCCTGGTCTACCAGTATCATTAGCTGCTTTATCATTTAAAGTAGCATTGAATGTTAATTCTACTTTTTGCCCATAAACATTTTCATTTAAATCATTCTTATTATTAAACTCTCTATCAACTATTGCCTTTAAATCAACAATTTCTACCTTGAAAGTTTCATCTTTTCCTGGATTTTCAACTACATTAAACTCACTATTTTGTAATGTATATGATTTTCCTGTAGAATCACTTATTTTAATACCTACTGAATTATTATTAAATGTTAAAGCTTCGTCCATTTTATCATGCCAAGCATAATAATAAGTATGATAACCATTCATATTTGGTACATTTGACTCAAATTTGAAAGGTACAGTTTGTCCTATTTCATAATCCCCTATATCGTTCCAACCATCATTTCCAACTGCATCTACATTATCATCTTCTTTTATCTTCTTGATAACTGATGGATAATCAGATTTTACTTGAACTGATGCATTAGGATTAGCCGTATTTACCATACATAAAGATCCCGCTGAATGAGAACCTGAAACATTAGATACTTCATCTACTATATAATATCCATAATCTAACCCTGTTAATTCTATACTGTTATTTGACTTAACTTCTGTAACTGTTACAACATCAGATTTAATTTTTAATTTCACTATCTCGTTTCTTAACTCTTCAACAAAATATCTAAACTCACTATATCTTCCTTCTAAAGTTTGTTCAGCATTAGCACCTTCAACTTTATTGTTGTTTAAAGATTGAATATAATCTATAATTTCATATTCTGTTACTTTACTAGCTTCTTTGTTTAATTTCTTACCAACAACATTTTTTAATGCTGGTGCATAATCTGGATTCATTGTATAATTTATAGATTCTAAACCAGTAGAATTTTGAGCATTGAATAGCTTGTACACATTGAACTTTTTACCAACTAAAGTTTGACTTGTGTTATTACCTTCAATAGTAATTGAAGCACTTCCACGACCAAAATTTGCTACACCTCCTGGTGTATTTTTATTTACAAAAGCATAAGTTGTAGCAGCACTTTCATTTCTAGTTTCTGCATGAGCCATTACACTTGGTAATGTACTCGTTGCTAAAACTCCCGCAACTAATGCATATGATAATACAGATTTTAATATTTTATGTCTTGCCATTTGACTATCCCCCTATAACCTATCTCTTATTTTCTTTCTTAGATTTTCTACTCATTATAATTGCAACCCCCATTAAAGACATACCAACTACTAATATAGGTATCATCATTCCTGATCCTGTACTTGGTAGTTTCATAGTTATGTAATTAACTACTTTAACGCTGATTACTCTATCATTTTTATTTCCTTCTATATGAATATCACCATTTGTAGAATTAGCATTATACTTAACTCCATCTATTGTAAAGTTAAAAATACCATTTGATGGTTGAGATTCAGTAACTACTTCATATACATGAACATTTCCATTTGAATCTACAGGTATTCTATAACCTTCAGGTGCTTTTGTTTCTTTAAAGTAATATTGAGTTCCAACTTTTAACCCATCAAAGAATAATTCTCCTTTTTCGTTAGAAACTGCCTTACTTATTTCATTTCTACATTCTCTATCAGAATATAAAGTAAATTCAGCACCTTTTAATGGTGTATTCTTATCATTAACCTTAACTACTTTTAATTGAAAAGGTCTTAAACTATTTTCTACTGTCAATACCCCATTGCCTTCTGATTCTACATAGCTCATTCCCATATTAGTAGTATTAGATATTACTCTTATTGTATTACTTGATGTAACTTCAAAAACAAACTCATTTGGATTTACTTCAAATCCTTCAGTAGTTGATATTTCTATTATTTTATGTGTTCCTTGCTCTAACCCCTTAATTACTATTTCTCCATTTGGATTAGTTGTTAATTCTTCAGTTGTTCCGTTAGGTTTTGTATGTCTAAACTTTACATTAGGTAGTAATATATGTGTTCCTTCTTGTACTTTTCTTATAGTAAAATCTAAGGAATCTTCTTTTATTACTGGTTCATTATAAGTATTTACCCCTTCTGCTGTTCCATTAGGAGTTATTCTTCTAACAAACACTTCAGGATTTAGCTTATAACCTGTAGGAGCTTTAGTTTCTTGTATTGTTAAAGTTCCTAGTGGTAGAGCTGGAGCCCCAAAACTTGTATACCAAAAAGCATCACCTGATACTTTATGAGCATCATTGAATAAAGCAACACCATTGCTTCCTGTTTTCATAACCCAACTTCTAGTAGGAGAAACCCCTAAATCTGATGGATTAACTCCATCTGCATACTCACCTGCATAAAATTTAAATGTGAAATGTGCATCTTCTAAAGAACCACTACCTTGAGGTCTATCTGTACCTGTATCAGCATCCACCTTTCTAAGAGCAACCACAACTGGGTCAAGCTGAGGTCTATCTGTAAATGCTTTAGTTGACTTACTACCCGAATTAACTGTTATCGGATATATATTTCCATCTAATGCATATCCCTTAGGTGCTTTGGTTTATTTAATATAATAAGTTCATGAATCTAATTGAATTTCTTGTGACCAACCATTAGAACCTATAACAAGAGTTGCTACTTGACCTGTA
>ENA-OQKN01001163-OQKN01001163.1-human-gut-metagenome-genome-assembly--contig:-NODE-1163-length-15032-cov-84.648843_pt1 | contig 15032 bp, 15 predicted proteins | sample MGYA00242776_ERZ504794 | MGnify/ENA primary metagenome ERZ504794 (study PRJEB26092, sample SAMD00036434) | human gut metagenome | host: Homo sapiens | study: EMG produced TPA metagenomics assembly of... | reverse complement strand
ATGAAGTTTTCTATTTCTTTTTGCCTTATACAGTTTAAAACAATATGTTTTCACTACAATCACCTGCCTTTTTATCATTTATTTATTCTGAACGCTTTTGACTTTCTATATACTGTTTAATAATTGATATTGGTGCTTTACCAACTGTAGATACAAAATATGAATTTGTCCACAATGTTGGTAGCCTTGATTTTAACCATGAAAATTCTTCTCGAAGTATTCTTGAAGATATTCCTTTTATTCGTTTAACAACTTTATGTATACCAAATTGTGGATCAACTTCTAAAAACAAATGAACATGGTCTGGCATTACTTTCATCTCGATTAAATCGACGTGAAGCTCCTGACAAATATTATTAATCAACTCCTTTAATCGTTCATCAACACCATTGTTCAACACTTTTCTACGATATTTAGGACAAAATACTACATGATATTTACAAGAATATACTATATTATTATTTGATTTATATTTCATAAAAATATTATATAACTATTAAAAATATAATACAATAAAAAACAATGATATCGAATCATTGTTTTTTAGCGAGCTTATATCTCCATAAATAAATTTAGGGGCTTTACGCTCGCATTTGGTAAATTTCTTTTTCATTGGCACTGATGGCTATTCTTCAAAGATAGGTTTTACTAATAAAGACCAAATGAGAGCTCAAGCTGTGCGTGATATGGCTCTTCAGGCAGAACAAGTAATCGTTTTGACTGAAAGTGAAAAATTTTATAAGCATAGCGTTGTTCCTTTAAATTTAAAAGATAGTGTAAAAATGGTAATAACAGATAACCATATTACGGATATCATTAAAGCTGAGCTAGAAAGTAAACATATTCCAGTTATAATTTCTTAAAATCTCTACTAAATTTAACAAAAACCAACCACATTCAGATTATATGATATAATTAATTTATTATGATTATGAAGGTGGTTATTTTATATGGGACAAATTTCTATTAATTTAACTGATAATGATAAATTAGCTCTAAAAAAAGAAGCTAAAAAACAAAAGAAATCCCTATCTGAATTTTGTCGTGAACGCATTTTAAATCCTCATAAACAGATACCTTCTGAAAAATCTACTGAATTTATTCACAGTGCAGATATAGATAAGAAATTAACAACATTAAATAAAAATCTTATAGTTTTATTCAATGAAATAAAAGCACTTCAACAAAATCAATTAGAAATACGTAAACAAGTTTATTATAATTCCTCTTATCTTTATTTCCTAACTCATGAATTATTTGCAGATAATCCAGAAATTGCTCATAAAATTGATGAAAAAATAAAAAACTTAAATTTCAATTATAATAATTCTTCAACAGACAAAAATATAAAATAAAACAAAAATAGCATTATCCCTAAAGATAATGCTATTTTTATTATAAATGCTCTATTTATTTTTATTTGCCTTTTGCAGGTTCGATATTTAATTTATAGCCTTTAATAGTATTTCTGTGCATTACAGATATTACTTTTTCAGCTATATCTTTTGGCACTTCCACAAAAGTAAATTTGTCATAAATATTGATTACACCAATTATGCTACCTGGAATATCAACTTCTGAAGCAAATGTGCGCACGATATCTTGTGGACGAATACCTTGTTTACGACCAATATTTAAGAATAAACGTACCATACCAGGTGCTCCACCTGTATTTTCAAAACGTTCATCTAAAACCTTATCGTCTTTTTCTTTCACGCCTTCAATAGAAAGTTGTAACGCTGCTGCTGCGATATCTACATAATCAAAACCTTCATTAGCGATATCAGAAATAATTAAATGATAATCTGCATACGTATTATTATTTAATGTTTTTAACAAACGTTCTTTGATTGCTTCTCTTTGACGTTCAATGACATCAGCAGGTGTTGGAAGCTCTCCTCGTATCATGCGAGATTTTGTCATGCGTTCAATTAATTTTAATTGACGATATTCTTTTGGCTCAATGAATGTAACAGCGATACCTGTACGACCAGCACGACCTGTACGACCGATACGATGTACATAAGATTCATGGTCTTGTGGAATATCAAAATTGATTACATGACTGATATCATCTATATCAATACCACGAGCAGCCACATCTGTTGCAATTAAAATTTCAAGTTTTCCTTCACGGAAACGACGCATAACACGGTCGCGCTGTGCTTGGCTCATATCACCATGTAAGCTACCAGCCATATAACCACGAACTTGTAGTGAAGCTTGAAGGTCATCAACATTTTTCTTTGTACGACAGAAAATAATATATTTACCACTATCTTCTATATCAAGTACACGACAAAGACCTTCGAATTTATCACGAGTTTCAAAATATAATTGGTCAACTGATGGCACTGTAAGTTGTTCACGACTGATCATTACTTTTTGCGGATTATGCATATAGCTACGTGCTAATTTTTCAATTGGTGCTGGCATTGTAGCAGAGAATAATAAAGTCTGACGATTTTCACCTTGTGCCACATTTGACATGATTTCTTCAATATCTTCAATAAAGCCCATATCGAGCATTTCATCAGCTTCATCTAAAATGAGCATTTTTACATGGTCAAGTTTTATAGTATTGCGACGAATATGGTCGATGAGTCTACCTGGAGTACCTACTACTACTTTAACCCCAAAGCGAAGAGCTCTAATTTGACGATCTATCATTTGACCGCCATATACAGGTAAAGTTTTCACGCGTTTGTATTTACCAATTTTATTAAATTCTTCTGCAATCTGAATAGCAAGCTCACGTGTTGGAGTCAATACTAAAGCTTGAATGTATTTATTTTTTTCATCAATTTGTTCAATAGTTGGAATACCAAACGCTGCTGTTTTTCCTGTACCAGTTTGGGCTTGTCCTATAACATCATGACCTTCTAACGCTAAAGGTATAGTCTGTGCTTGAATTGGAGATGGTTCTTCAAATCCCATATCACGAACAGCATTTAATACCTTTTTACTTAATTGCATATCTTCAAATTTAATAATTTTTTCTTCCAAAAAATAGTCCTCCTATTTACTTTATTTCTTCATATCAAAGAAATATAATCCATTATTTATTCTTAATATATTGTCTTATCATTTCTAATGCCTGCTGAGTAGAGCGATATCTTACACGTGCTCTATCACCAGAAAAAACATTTTCTTTTACTACTGTATTATCTTTACCAGCTACAGCAATATAAACTAAACCTACAGGCTTTTTATCTGTTCCTCCAGTAGGACCTGCTATACCAGTTATACCTACACCAATATCAGAACCTACAGCTTTTCTTACACCTTCAGCCATTTGTTTAGCTACTTCTGGTGATACTGCACCCTTTGTATCTAAAATTTCTTTATCTACATCAAGGAATTTCATCTTAGCCTCATTGCTATAAGTTACAATACTGCCTTTAATATACATAGAACTTCCTGAAATAGATGTCAATCTACTAGCTAGCATTCCACCAGTACAGGATTCAGCACAAGCTACAGTCAAGCAATTATCTTTCAATAATTTAGCTACGACTTCTTCCATATTCTCATCATCAACAGCATAAATATATTCACCAACACGAGCTTTTACTTGAGCTTCTACTACTTCAATCATTTTTTCTGCTTCACTATGAGTTGATGCTTTAGCTGTGATGCGAATAATTACGCCTTCTGGTCGAATGAGTAATGCTAAAGTTGGATTAGATTGTGCTAAAATCAAATCTTTTATCTTTGTTTCTAATAAAGACTCACCTATACCACAAGTGTTTAATACTTTAGATACAATCACATATTTAAAGCCAAATTTTCTTTGTAAAAATGGCTTTAAACTACGTTCAAACATATCTTTCATTTCACTTGGTGGACCTGGTAAATTAATTAAATATTTACCATTATTTTCTAAGACAACACCAGAAGCTATGCCATTATAATTTAAAAATACTTCAGCACCTTCTGGAAGTGTTACTTGACGCAAATTATTTTCAGTCCAAACAACATGTCTTTGAGCAAAATGTTCATCCATGCGTCGTTTACTTTCAGCATGAATTTTTAATTTACGTCCAAAGATTTCTGCTGATACTTCTTTTGTTATATCGCCTTGTGTTGGTCCCAAACCACCAGAAGTTATAACAATATCTGCTCTAGATAATGCATGCTCTAACACTACTTTCATGCGATCATGATTATCACCAACAGTTGTTTGATATACTACATCAAAACCTAATTCATTAAGACGAGCTGACATATAAGCTACATTTGTATTGATTACTTGACCTAATAACAATTCACTACCTGTAGTTACGATTTCTACTATCATCTAAAACTCATCTCCAATTAAATTATTTACGCGTCTACGCGTTCACCCACTACATCATAATCAAAGCCTTGTAAAATTCTAACTTTAACAATATCGCCTGGCTGACTGATATCATCACCTTCGATAAATACTTGACCATCTACATCTGGAGCTTCACGATAAGAACGACCATATGCCATATGTTGTTCATCATCGCGACCTTCAATCAATACATCAAGGACTTTACCTTCCATTTCAATATTGATAGTTTCAGAAATTTTACTTTGAAGACTCATTAAATCATGATAGCGTTCCTGCATGATATTTTCATCAACTTGATTTGGCATATCATAAGCAGGTGTTCCTTCTTCACGAGAATAAGAGAAAATACCTACTTTATCAAAACGCTGTTTTTCTACAAAATTACGAAGTGTAGTATATTGAGAATCTGTTTCTCCAGGGAAACCAACAATAAAGCTAGAACGAATTACAACACCTGGAATACGTTCACGCAATTTAGCTAATAATGCTTCTACACTTTCTTTTGTATCACTGCGACGCATACGTTTTAATACATCATTATGAGCATGTTGTAATGGTAAATCTACATAATTACAGATTTTATCTTCACTAGCAATCAAATCGATTAATTCATCTGTAAATGTATGTGGATAAGCGTATTGTATACGCAACCATTTTACTTTCTCAATTTTAACTAATTCTTTTAATAATTCCACTAAAGATGGTTTTCCATAGATATCTCTACCATAATAAGTTGTATCTTGCGCAATAATATTAAATTCTTTTACACCTTTTTCAGCTAAAGCTTCAACTTCTTGCTTGATATCCTCAATAGTACGGCTACGATAATTACCACGTACATATGGAATAGCACAATATGCACAACGATGATTACAGCCTTCGGCAATTTTAATATATGCACTATAAAATGGAGTAGTAAAAATACGTGGTGTTAAAGCAGTGTAAATTTCTTTAGATTCACCTGTAATCAATACACGTTTTCTTTCTTGAATAGTAGCTTCAACAGCTTCCATAATACGGCTCCATGCACCAGTGCCAACGATAGCATCTACTTCTGGAAATTCTTCTAATAATTCCTGACCATAACGCTGACCCATACAACCGGCAATAATCAAAGAACGACATTTTCCTTTGCCTTCTTGTTTATATTCTGCCATATTTAAAATAGTTGTGATAGATTCTTCTTTAGCAGATTGAATAAAAGTACATGTATTTACAATTAAAATATCTGCCTTTGCTGGTTCAGCTGTGATCTCAATATTATTTTTGGCTAAAATACCTAGCATAACTTCTGTATCTACTAGATTTTTAGAACAACCTAAACTTATAAAACCGGCTTTTAACATAATTTCTCCTCCTGAGTTTAAACTCCAATTACTTTAATTTTTTAAACGCACATTTGTTACCCATTCATCTAAAATAGCTTTTTTGGCATTTTCATCAAAAATATTATTCTTTTCTAAAAATCTTATATTTTTCCCTGCAAATTCTTTATAAGTTAAAGATGTGTAATTTGTTGGTACATAATAATAACGATTTTTTTGTAAACTGATTTGAATATCATCACCTAATAACCATTTGATAAAATTATTTGCCTCTACTTGTTGATTACTATCTTTAACAATGCCTACAGCTGTCAATTGGTATGCAGTCCCGTCTTTTGGATAAATGATGCTTATAGGATAATTATCATTTATATATCGCAACGTTTCACTTTGTACTGCTATAGCAACATCAGCCTCTCCCATACCAACCATACGCACTGGAGTGGATAAATATTTAGCATAACGCACTACTTTAGCATGAATTTGTTGCATCAACAATATAGTATTATCTATATTTTTATCTTGACTTAACGAATACAATACATTTGCAGCAGCTGAAGCCACCATAAAATCTGTCATAGCTATTTTTATATTATTATTCTGTGCTAAATCATTCCAAGTCAAAGGAATTTGCCAATTATTTTTCACATAATCTAAATTATAACAAAAAACAATAGGGTCATACCATACACCAATCCAAGAATTATTATTATCTTTAAATCGCTCTTTTACAATATCTTCTTCTTCAGATATATTGCTTGTTAATGCATTTAAACTTTTTAATTCTTCTAAAACTGTTGAATCTGCTAAGACCATATCAACATCTTTTATATTATTATGTTGAAAATTATTTATTAAATCCTCTTTTGCTATAGGAATAAAATTAACTTGAATATTAGCATCTTTTTGATATTCACTAGCAATAATCGAAGCCATCTCTACAGGAATTGTAGTATATACTGTTAAAGTTTTAGTTACAGGTATAAATTTATTGGCTTGTTCTTTTTTGCCAACACTTTGTGTTGTATAAAGTAAAGTCGCTAATACCATAAATACAATACATAACCCAATTATCAGTAAAGGTATATATCGTCGCATACTTTCACTTCCTGTTGAAATTATTTCTTTGTTGAGCAAAAAACAGGCAATCAATGTCATGATTGCCTGTTAATAACCTTATTTACTACTATGTCTCATCCATGGTGGAAGATCTGGGAAGCCCATTCCCACTTCTTCTACTGCTGGCTGTTTTGGTACTGAAGGAAATTCAGGTACACCTTCATCAGCATTTTCGTCAAATCCTGTAGCTATAACAGTTATTCTTACAGTATCATCAAGAGTTTCATCTATTGCTGTACCAAAAATAATATTTGCATCTTCATGAGCAGCTTCAGAGATAATTCTTGAAGCTTCATTTACTTGTGCTAAGCCTAAATTTGGACCACCAGTAATATTATATAACACACCTTTTGCGCCCTGAATGGAAGTTTCTAACAATGGGCTATTTACTGCAATTTTAGCTGCATCAATAGCTGCATTATCACCTTGACCTTCACCTATACCCATGAGTGCAGAACCTGCGTTACTCATAATTGTTTTTACATCAGCAAAGTCAAGATTGATAAGACCTGGAACAGCAATCAAGTCGGAAATACCTTGTACACCTTGACGAAGAACATCGTCTGCTATACGGAAAGCGTCTACCATTGAAGTTTTCTTATCAATAATATCCAACAATCTATCATTTGGAATTGTAATCAAAGTATCTACATTTGCTTTTAAATTTGCAATACCAGCTTCTGCTTGTTTCAAACGTTTTTTACCTTCAAAAGTAAATGGTCTAGTAACTACACCTACAGTAAGAGCGCCAACTTCTCTAGCACATTCAGCTACAATTGGAGCACCACCTGTACCTGTACCACCGCCCATACCAGCAGTTACGAAAATCATATCTGCACCTTGTAATGCTTTTATGATATCATCGCGATTTTCTTGAGCAGCTTTTTCGCCAATCTCTGGTCTAGCACCCGCACCTAAACCACGAGTTAATTTTTCACCAATCTGCATGCGATTTTGTGCCATAGCATGTACTAATGCTTGTGCATCTGTATTTATCGCAATAAATTCTACTCCCTTTAAACCAGAAGCAATCATTCTATTTACGGCATTATTACCGCCACCACCAACACCAACTACTTTTATTTTCGCAATCGGCTCCATTTCTTGTTCCTGATCAAACTCAAACACCACTGTAACCCCCAGTTCTCTATTCTCATAAGCTTTTTTTTGATTTTAAATTAGTTCTACTAAAATTTTATATTTACAATCCTGTAATTTTATGTGTTAATTATTCTTTCAATTACTTATAAAATTAAAAAATATTACACTTAATAACTAATTATATAACAAAAAACATGTTTAGCCAATATCTTATTTGTTATTTTGTCAATAATTGCTTTATTAAAACCCTACCAATATATTCTAATATATAATAAAAAAGCTCTCAATACAACAGTTTAATAGCTTAAATATTTTATTTAACTATTATCTTGTATCAAGAGACTTATTTCATTTAGTAAATATATATGTTTTAACTACATCTAAATCCTGTAATAATTTAAAACCTAATGCTAATAAAATTACATAATATAAATCTAATCCTAAACTATCTCCAATAAACACAAATAATACAGCAATAATTACATTTGCAAAAAAAGTTATAATAAAAATATTGCCTTTAAATTTATCTCTGATTATTAATTTAATAGCACTACAAACAGATTCTATCCCAGCTAATATAGCCACTGAAAATAATTTATTATATTCTATAGGAATAACAACTGGCACTATGTATCCTATACTGCCACCTAATAAACCTGCTATCACACATAAAATAACTACATTTTTCATAAAAATCCCCTACATAAAACTCATTGAGATATAGCTGTTACATATTTAAATTCTGTTGCACCCTTATATGCAGGAATAACTATATTATTATCCTTTTTTATATCCACTTGTATTCCCCATACACTCAAAGTTTCAGCTACTCCACCACGCATTTTTATAGCATCTTCCATACTTTTGGCATTACCTATAGCCTTTATTACAAATGGAGCTGCTACTCTTGTGTTATTTACTGAAATAGTAGGACCTGCACAGCGAATTTCTGAAGTTGATATCAGTCTTTGATCATTCAATGAGATTGCTTCTGCCCCCGCAGCTCGTAATTCATTAATTACTTTTAAAATATCTTCATCATGAATTATATATAAATTCGTATTATCTGAATTTGATATGATTTTTTTGCTATCTTCAATAGATACTACTACACCTGGTCCTTTAACTGCTGTTGTTCCTGCTAAAAAATTTATCCTTTCAGGAAATTCTTTTCGCAAATTTCCATCTTCTTTCAATCTAACAATTTCTGCTTTTAATTCATCACGTTCTTGTTCCGTACGCAATAACATATCAGATAATTTTTCTATTCGTTGATATTGAGTAGATGTCTTCACATTCTCTTGAGCCGTCCTTACTTGAACAGATATCATAAATCCCAATAAAAAGCATATAAAAATTATCGAATAAAATTTTTTATCTCTAATCATTATTTAGCCTCATTGCTTTATTTTTAATACTGGTCGAGCATAACTAAAATCAATGTATTCAACTGGTATAGTTGTTGTCTTTACATCATAAAAAAATTCATTTGTTTTATTTGCTAAATCCTTTGGATCTTCTATATTACCTAAAATAATTTTTGTTCCTTTTAGGGTATAAGCTTCAATAGTATTTGCATCAGCAATATTTATTTGTATAATCTGTTGTAATACTTCTGGTTTTAAATAACCTAAATAGCTTAAAACCTTATTTACTACTTCATTTTCAACTTTATCACCAGTATATACATCATCTAAAGAAGTGCCTACTATCACTGGCTTTTGTATCTTTTTAGGATCTTTATATGTGTCAATTATCACACTATTTTTATCTAAATCAACATAACCATAACTGCAATTCATAACTGCAAGTGGTAATCTTTCTACAATTTCTATATTTAAACAGTTCGGAAAATCTCGCCAAACTTTAGCTGTATCTATGCGTAAATCATTTTGTAAATAATTTTGAATAACATCAGTTTGTACAGAAAAAATATTTATAGGTTCTGTTATTCGTGCAATTTGCAAAACATCTTCTCTAGGTAAATAAGAATTACCTGTAACTTTTACATAACCTATTTTCAATATAGGCGAGTTAATTATAAATATAATTGCTAGTATAGCAAAGAGGCCTATTAGGCCTCTTTTTAAATTTTTAGCTGCAATTAATCTTTTTGATTTAACTTGCTTTTTTGTCATAAATTATTCCTTATTTTTCTTCTATAGCCATCTGCAAAATCATTTCACATAATTCACCAAAAGAGATGCCTACATGATTTGCTGCATCTGGTACTAAAGATGTCTGTGTCATACCTGGAACTGAATTTATTTCCAATACATATGGAATATTTTCTTCACTGAGCATAACATCTACACGTACAACACCACGGCAATCAGCTACTGTACATGCATCAATACATAATTTTTGAATTTTAGCTGTTAATTCTTCGCTAAGTGGTGCTGGAATAATGTGGAAAGATTCACCTTTTGTATATTTGCTCTTATAATCATATCTACCAGAATTAGTAGTTATTTCGATAATTGGTAAAGCTTTCTTTTCTTTATTTCCATAAACAGGAATAGATAATTCTCTACCTTTGATGAATTCTTCAACTAAAATAGCATCATCATATTCAAAACATGCATCAATTGCTTTTTGTAAATCTTCTTTTTTCTCTACAATCTCTACTCCAATACTAGAGCCCTGAGATGCTGCTTTTACAACTACTGGCATAGAGAATTTACCAGCAATTTCTTCTACTAAATTTCTATCAGTATCTGTTTTACGATAAATGAGGCAATTTGGTGTAGAAATTCCTGTAGAACGGAAAAGATGTTTACTTGCTACTTTATCCATTGTTATCGCACTGGATAAAACGCTGCAACTTGTATATGGCATATCAATCATTTCAAGTACTGCTGCAATTCTGCCATCTTCACCATATTTACCATGAACAGCATTAAATACAATATCACAGCCACTTTTTTTGATATCTTCCACTAATGTTTTTGGCACAAATTCCATGCCTACTGCATTATAACCTTTTTCTTGTAAAGCATTTAAAATAGCTGTACCAGTTAATCTAGAAATTTCTGCTTCACTAGATGGACCACCCATCAAGACAACAATCTTTTTAAAATTCATTTTCTATTCCTCACAATTATAAACTTTGAGCTAAATTTTCACCAACAGTATAGATATTACCTGCACCCATAGTAATGATTAAATCTCCAGCTTGAATATTTTCTTTAAGCCATGGTGCAATATCTTCTAATTTTTCAATGTAAACAGCATCTACACCTGTCTGTTTTTTTACTTCATCTACAATAGTTTTACCTGAAATTCCTTCGATAGGGTCTTCACTTGCTGCATAAATATCAGTTAATACCAATACATCTGCACCTACAAAACAAGAACCAAATTCTTTTTGTAATAATTGTGTTCTGCTATAACGATGTGGCTGGAAAGCTACTATTAAACGTTTTGGATTTGTCTGTTTAGCAGCTTTTATAGTTGTTTGAATTTCAGTTGGATGATGTGCATAATCATCTACAATCCAAACATTTTCATTTCTAAATTTTGTTTGGAAACGACGTTTTGTACCAGAAAAAACCTTAAATCCTTCTGCTATTTCTTCTATGCTCAATCCCATATGATGACATACAGCAATTGTAGCTAATGCATTTAATACATTATGTTTGCCTGGAATATTAAGAGCTACATCTCCTAAAACTTCACCTTTATAAATAACAGTAAAGCTTGTATGTGGTCCATCTATTTTAATATCTTTTGCCATATAATCAGCATCATGATCCAAAGCATAAGAAATATATTTTCTATCCACTTTATCTGCTATATTTCTAATATTTTCATTATCAAAGCATAATACAGCAAGACCTATTTCTTTATCTAAATTCTGTACAAATTGGATAAATGCTTTGATGATGTTTTCCATAGAACCATAATGATCCATATGGTCATCTTCAATATTAGTAACAACTGCAATTTTAGGATAGAATTTCAAGAAAGAGCCATCACTTTCATCAGCTTCAGCTACTAAATAATCGGATTTACCAAGTTTTGCATTGCCTTTTAAATAATCTACAAAACCGCCAATTAAAATTGTAGGGTCAACTTTTGCATGTTCTAAAACTACACTGATCATAGAAGATGTAGTTGTTTTTCCATGAGCACCTGCTACTGCTATTCCTTTAGCATCATTTAATAGATAAGCTAAAATATCGGAACGATGAAATAATTTTAAGCCTTTAGCTTTCGCAGCTACAAGTTCAGGATTATCTTGATGTATAGCAGAAGATAAAACTAATGCTTCTTTACCTTCTACATTCAAAGCATCATGACCTTTATAAATTGTAGCACCTTTTGCTTTTAAATGTTTTACTACTGCTGATTCACTTAAATCAGAACCAGATATTTCATATCCTTTGTCTAACATTACTTCAGCAATGGCACTCATACCTACGCCACCAATGCCAACAAAATGTAATTTTTTTATACCTTCAAGCACTTTTCAAGTACACCTCTCACAATCAATAATTTGTTTTTTTAGCCAAATCCACTACTATTTCAGCAATAGCTAAAGCAGCACTAGGTTTTCCCATATTACGGCTAGCTTCTACCATTTCTTGTAGGCGATTTTCACTAGCAAGCATTTCTTCTAATACATTTATCAATTTTTCGCCTGTAAGTTCACGATTTAAGATAACTTTAGCAGCTCCATTTTTTTCTAATTCACGAGCATTAAATTCTTGATGATTTTCTGCTGCAAATGGATATGGTATTAATACCGCTGGTACACCTCTTGCTGTAAGCTCTGCTAAACTTGTAGCCCCAGCTCTAAAAACAGCTATGTCTGTAGCTGCTAATGCTTTTGGCATATCATACAAATATGGATAAACAGCTAAATTATCTGCTTTATCTAAATTAACACCTAAATCAGCCAAGCCATTTTTTACAAAATCATATTCATTTTTACCTGTAACATGCATAATCTGCACACGATAATTATTGGCAAAATGTTTATGAACTTCAAGCATAGCTTTATTAATGCTATGAGCACCACGACTTCCACCAGATACTAAAATTGTTTTTTTCGTAGTATCTAATGAGAATTCCATTAAACCTTCATTTCTTGTACTCAACAAAATGTCATCACGAATAGGATTACCTGTGAATACTACTTTATTTTCAGGAAAATAACTTAAAGCTCGTTTATATCCTACTGCTATTTTATCTACAAATCTTGCTAAAATTTTATTAGTAACACCTGGAATAGCATTTTGCTCTTGTATCAAAGCTGGTACTCCCATCAAACTTGCAGCCATCAAAATAGGTCCACATACATATCCACCTGTTCCAATAGCCACATCTGGTTTGAAATTTTTAACTATATTTCTAGCTTTTACCACAGCCTTAAACGCCTTACCTGCTACTACAAAATTTTTCATAGTCAAATGACGTTCAAAACCACTTATATCTAAGGTAACAAAAGGAATTTGTTCACGTGGAATAATATCAGCTTCCAAACCCTTTTTAGTACCTACATAGAGAAATTCTGCATTTGGCACTAATTTTTTTATATTATTTATCAATGTAATTGCTGGATAAATATGTCCTCCTGTGCCACCGCCAGATACAATTATCCTCATACTATTTTCTCACTTTCTCTATCTAAACTTATTTCAATTCATTAACTAAACGTTTAAAATCACGACCACGAGCTTCATAACCTTCATACATATCAAAACTTGCACATGCTGGTGATAATAATACTACTTGTGGAGCTTTGGCTATTTTATGAGCATAATTTACTGCTTCTTGCATAGAATATCCTGCTTCATAAATTTTATCTTCTGGATAATTATGTTTTAAAGCTTCTTCTTTAAAACGTTTTGTAGCATCGCCAACTAAAATTAAATTATCCACATGTTCATTTACTAAAGCATAAAATTCATCAAGTGGAGTATTTTTATCATCACCACCTGCTATCAAAATTATATGTGGGAATGTTGCAATTGCTTTATTGGCAGCTTCTGGATTTGTTGCCTTAGAGTCATTATAATAAGTTACTCCATCAATAGTTTTAACAGGTTCAATGCGATGTTCTACTGGAGCAAAGGCTTTCAAAGCTTCTGCCATTTTTATAGTATCGCCACCTGCTAAAAAGGCTAAACTTAAAGCTGCTAAAGCATTTTCTATATTATGGCTACCTTTGATTTGCATATCATCTACATTACAAATAACATGCATTAAACCTTTCCAACGAATAACAAGTTGATTATCTTTTACAAAAGCCCCTTCTTCTAATTCTTGGGAACTACTGAAAAAGCAGATTGTACTTTTTGCTCTATTTGCCATATCACGAGTATGTACATCATCATAATTTAAAACTAAGAAATTTTCTTCAGTATGATGAGCAAATACTTTTTCTTTTTCAGCTTGATAAACTTCCATAGTTTTATGACGAGCCAAATGGTCAGGAGTTACATTTAATATAGCTGCACCTTTTGTTGCAAAATCACTAGAAGCTTCCATCTGATAACTGGATATTTCTGCTACAATACAACCATTTTCGCCAATACGATAACATTCTTCACAAAGTGGTGTACCAATATTACCACCAACACCAACATTATCTTCACCATAAATAGTCTTCATTAATTCGCCTAAAAGCATAGTTGTTGTAGTCTTACCATTTGTACCTGTAACAGCAAAAATAGGAGCTTTAGCTAATTTATAAGCAAATTCTACCTCACTAATAATTTTTACTTCTTCAGCTACTTTTTCAAAAAGTGGTAAATGTCTTGGTACAGCTGGAGAAATAATCACTAAATCTGCACCTTCAAATAAAGCTTCTGTTTGTTTTCCTAAAACTACTTTTATATCTAAAGCAGTAAGCTCAGTTAAATCGTGCTTTTCACCTAGTTTTTCATTCGCATCACTTAAAATAACATCTGCTCCTAGTTTTTTAGCAAGTTTAGCTGCTGCAAAACCGCTAATGCCTGCACCGATTACAATAACCTTCTTATTGCTCAAATCCATTAAAAAAACCTCCTAAAATCTTTAAATTTATTTCTTTAATACTTGACATACTCCCCATGCCTAAAGGCAGGGGATTCTTGGATACAAACGATACTTGCCTACTAAAATAGCAGGTCTTACTATATCTCTCCAAAGAAGGTTGATGCCCCAACCTTCCATATATT
>ENA-OQKN01001137-OQKN01001137.1-human-gut-metagenome-genome-assembly--contig:-NODE-1137-length-15468-cov-8.255655_pt1 | contig 15468 bp, 15 predicted proteins | sample MGYA00242776_ERZ504794 | MGnify/ENA primary metagenome ERZ504794 (study PRJEB26092, sample SAMD00036434) | human gut metagenome | host: Homo sapiens | study: EMG produced TPA metagenomics assembly of... | reverse complement strand
GTAAAGCTTATCATATCGGAACATTTTCTGAATTAAAAGTAAGCGCATAATTTCTGGGTAACTTTTCATCTGCCGTTTTGTAGTCCATAATGATGATAGTAAATGTGAACTCTGCAAAAAAGTTACACTAAAAACCATCATGAGCTCAAAAACGTCATAATCTCATCAAAATTTTTGCCGCTCTTCAGATAGGCTTCCATGATGGTGTCAGCTTCAATTCGGCGTTTCTGTTCCTGCAGTTCCTCAAGCTTTTCTGCAAGTTTATCATATCGGTCTTGCAGCCTGGACATATCCGATTTCACTTTGGAAATTTCGGTTTCAATTGTCTCGATCGTCTTCTTCCTCGCCATTATCCTGCGCCTCCTTGCTTATGTATGACTGGCTGATATTCAGCAGTTTACTATATTCCTCAGCTCTTTTTTTGATGTCTGTTTCATCAAGTCCAAAAGAGTTCAGAATTAACTTCTGCGTCCTGGTAACTGCATGATCTAATTTATAGTTTCTACCATTACGGCGGACCATTTCAATCTTTTCAAGCTCACGGATTGCGGCTGGAACAGTCATATACTTTTGTTTTGTCTCCATTCGGATCATTTGTTCTTTAAGAAGATTATAAATCCGATTACGGACAATCAAAGCTACAAATTCTATAAAAATTTTAGATGACATGCTTTGCGATGACTGAACACGTTCGCTTTTGGAGCCAATAAATGTCTTATCAGATTGAAAAAGTTTTTCCGAAATATCCCGCCCTTTATACTGAATCAGAGCCTGAGATGCTGTCATTTTCTCAGAAGTAATGATGCAAAAGTATCCGCACAGCTGCAACTCTCGCTCAATCACATCGGTTCGTTCATCAGCACCCAGAAAATTTCCCTGTTTGCTATAATGCAGATGAAAGTACTCCTGATAGGTTTTACCAAACTTTTCATCTTTTCCGATGTGTCTGTCCATGAACTGCCGCAGCTTCTCAATCCGTTGTTCCAGATGTTCCCGCTCAGCGGCCTGCTTCGATGGATTGTAATAAATGTGGAAATATCTTTCCGCAGTATCGTCTTCATAAAGCCTGGCTGTCGCTGTGATACCATACACTTTGTACGCACGAATTGCGGATTCCCGCTTCGTTTCAAATGTTCCTCGGTTTTCAAGCACAAGAGAAGATACCAGTGTTTTGCAGCCTCTGCACATGATAATGAATGAGTATCCATTTTCATCAATGTAACGGATATTTTCTTTGCTGAAATAGCCGCGGTCAAGGATAAAACCGATCTGCTTATATCCGTACTCCAGAACCTTATCAACCATAAAAGTGAACTGGGATACATCTGTAACAGAACCCGGATACTCTTCATAAAAGAGCGGAATCCGGTTGGTTTTATCCATGGCGATTGATAGATTGAATACTGGAAATCCCTTATCATCCTTGGCTTTTCCAAACTCGACAATGTCGATGTCTCCTGCTTCACTGTTCTTGTTCGTGGAATCATAAGAAACATAGACTCTGCTCTTATGATCGCGCCCGGCATTCCAGTCATCCAGGAATCCAATGCACTGATCTTTTGAGATTGCATTAAGGAGACGGCAGACCTTAGAATCACTGTATATCGTCATTTTATCTGTCATAAGAGGATGGGTAAACGCAAAATCCGGATAGTATTGTCCCGCGTTTTCTTCTTCGATGATCAGGTAAGAAACAAGATCCAGAATCAGTCCGGTGTCGCGTCCAAAACGTTTTTGGAGCATCTGAATAAGCTTATACACGTTCAGTATCTTTTGGATAATAACGCATGAACCAATCTTAAGACAACAGCTCCGATAAGCCAGCGGCAGTTCTTCCGGTAACTCCACCTCTGGAAAATAACTTTGAAATCTTTCGTTTGGAAACATAAGCGTGGAATCAGATGAAGACATTTTCCCAACGATAGTTCTTAGCGGTACGGAGTATTGTTTTTCCGGGTGATATTCACTGCCGTATTGATACAGAATGTAGGTTGTAGTTCCCTTTTTCTTTGCGATGATTTTACCCTTTATTTCAGGAATTTTGACTGTAGTATTGAGGTACATGACTCCTCCTATATTTGGTGTAACCGTTACACTAAATATAGCATATCCTTACCGAAAATACAAGTCTCAAACATCGCATATTTGCTTGTTTTTTATGAAGCAACACCTTGAATTATCGGTTTTAGTGGAACTCAAATGCAGAGTTCACAGTAAATAGATTTTTACTCCACTCCGTTGATAGGAGATAGAAATTCACTACACATGGAGGTTTCATTATGGCTGACAAACGTGCCTCAGGACGTTCCCTGGATGAATGGATGGATCTGGTAACTGAATGCAGACAAAGCGGTCTGACGGATGCTGCATGGTGCAATGAACATGGGATTTCTCCCAGCTGTTTTTACAATGCAGTTACCCGTCTTCGTAAAAAGGCCTGCCAGATACCTGAGCCAGCTGGAAAAGCCAGCACTCTGGACCTTACATCCCACAAACAGGATGTGGTCCAGATCACCATAGAGCCGGAGGATTCTCCGGCAGAACTGCTTCCGCATGCAGAAAACAGTTCCATGTACCTTGACAATTCACAGTAAAGGTCAAACCACGCGCCTTTCACTAAATCCATTTTTAGTGCATACTTGAGAAAAACAATAGATTTTTTCAAGGGAGGACTAAACACTATGGATCAGTGTACTCATGAAGTCCGTGCAGAGTACTGGAAGAAGATCATTCAGGCCTGTGGGCAAAGACCAGCAGGCCAGTCAGCCAAAAGCTGGATGGATGAGAATGGCATCTGCGAACAAAGCTATTATCACTGGCAGCGACGGTTCCGGAAACAGGCGTATGAAGAAATGAAGGGAAACTCTTCCGTTCCTGCCGTGACCGAGAAAACAGAACTGTCTTTTGTTGAAATTCCATGCCACACTTCTGCGGAAACAAATACATACATGGTTTCCGACAAACCTGTTGCAACGATTCGGACGGCAACGTTACAGATTGATATTTCCAATGAAATCTCGGATGCGCTCCTGAGCCGGATCATTCAGGAGGTGTCCCATGCTTGAAGATGCTGCTGGTATTCGCCGTGTTGTTCTTGCCTGCGGCACGGTTGATCTGAGAAAGGGCATTGATGGACTGGCAACGATTATAGGAGATAAGTATGGTCAAAATCCATTTGAGAAGGGAACGCTCTTTTTGTTTTGCGGGAAGCGTTCCGATCGGTGCAAAGGGCTCTTGTGGATGGGAACAGGATTCCTGCTTCTATATAAACGCTTTGAAGCAGGACGGTTATCCTGGCCAAGAAACATACAGGAAGCCGCAGATCTTACCGAAGAGCAGTACAAGTATCTTATGATGGGTTTAAATCCCCTGGATCCTAAAATCAAAGATGTCAATCCGAAAAATATCTATTGAAACGTTTGTACAAAACAGAGAAAATATATTTTCTGTTTTGGTACTGAAAAGAACTGCTATCGTTTACAATGGATGACCGGATCAGAACAATTCATTCGTCTGCTATCAGGCAGGAACGATGCAATTGCACCTTGAAAACCCTATATTTCCAAAGGCTGACATACGAATTCTGATGACTTTCGTGGCAGGAAAAAATGACGAACTCGGCCTGAAGGCTGATTCGCATTTGTCACAGATTTCTGCTATACTACCGTTAGTAAGAAAGGCGGATATCATGTGCAAAAAATTCACTCCAGATGAACTGAACAAGATGGATCATAAAACTAAGGACGATGTCATCTACCAGATGCAGGACCGGCTTGACCGACTGGAACACAACTATGAAAACCTCGTAGAGCAGATCCGGCTGGCAAATCAGCAGCGCTTCGGCCGCCATACGGAAAAACTGGATGATATCGCAGGCCAGCTTTCTTTTTTTAATGAGGCAGAAGCGAATTATGATGGAACAGCCAAGGAACCGACTGTGGAAGAGGTCATTGATTCATCCAGAAAGGTACCGCGAAAGCCTAAGAAAAAAGGCCAGCGTGAAGAAGACCTGAAGGATTTTCCGCAGGAAGTAATCCTTCATGATATACCGGAACAGGAACTGAATGAGGCTTTCGGTGAAGAAAACTGGAAAAGTATGCCGGATGAGATTTTCTGGCAGCTTCGTTTCGAACCGGCCAAATGGACTGCTGAAAAACACATCATAAAAGTGTATGTTGGAACAGATGGTGCGCATCAGGATGAATTTCTTCGTGGTGATCACCCGGAAACGATGTTCAGGGGAAGCATTGCTACTCCTTCTCTTGAAGCCGCAATCATCAACGCCAAGTATGTAAACAGCAATCCGCTTGACCGTATTTCCAGAGACTTCCAGGCAAACGGCCTGGATCTGTCCAAACAGACGATGTCGAACTGGACGGTGTGGACAGCTGAACGCTATTTATTGCCAGTGTGTGATCTCATGAGAAAACGTCAGCTGGAAGCACATGTAAATCAGAGTGATGAAACACCTGTAGATGTAATTCATGACGGCAGACCTGCAGGCAGTAAAAGCTATATGTGGGTCCACATCACTGGAGAATTAAGTCCGGTGCCGCCAATCATTGTGTATGAATACCAGAAGACACGACACAGCGATCATCCGAAAGCGTATTATAAGGACTTTGACGGTGTTCTTGTGACTGATGGCCTGGAACAGTATCATAAGCTGGAGCGGGATCTTGCTGGTGTGAAGAATGCGAATTGCATGGCTCACGCAAGGCGCCACTTCGCAAATGCGATTAAGGCAATTGGAAAAAGTAATCCAGAAGCGGTCGAGGCGTCTGTTGCGTATAAAGCACTGGTACGAATTGGTGCCATTTATGACCTGGAAGGAGCTTTAAAGGAACTGACTCCAGAAGGACGCTTAAAAGAGCGGCAGGCTTCCATCAAGCCTCTGGTTGAAGAATTCTTTTCCTGGCTCCGAAAGATACAGGCAGACCGGTCGGTGCTTCCAAAGAGCGAAACCGCCAAAGGCATCAACTATTGCCTGAATCAGGAAGCATATCTGAAAGTATTCCTGTCAGATGGAGAAGTACCGATTGATAACCTGGCCAGCGAACGTGCGCTGAGAACTTTCACGATTGGCCGTAAAAACTGGATGACCATCAATACGGTACGAGGAGCTGATGCCAGTGCAATCATTTACAGTGTTACGGAGACCGCCCGGGCGAATGGCCTGAATGTCTACTATTACATGAAACATTTGTTGACAGAGCTGACACAGGTTGTTCGTGCCGATGGAAGTATAGACGAAAAAGAGTTAGAACCACTTATGCCATGGTCAAAAGACCTTCCGGCTGAGTGTTACAAGCGCCGCAAATAAGCGGCGCTGTATTTGGCGTGGAGCGAAGGATTTGACCTTTACGAATGGTGGTTCTCAAAGTCCGGACAGGTGGCTCAAAGAGCCCCGGAATAATCACAAATCATTTACCATACTTGCTCACAAGATAATACTGCTCATTTTTATCTAATTCAACATATTTATCTTTATCACGATACCCGATAATTTGAGCAGGATTTCCTCCAACAATAGCACAGCTCGGAACATCTTTAGTTACCAAGCACCCCCCTCCAATTACAGCACCTTCATGAACCGTAACACCAGGTAAAATAAAGGCAAACGAAGCTATCCAAACATTTTTTTCAATAACTATATCCTTATTAATTCCAATGCTATCATATGGCAACATATCACCTTTATAATTATGGTTTGACGTAAGAAATTTAACATCATTACCAATAATGACATTTGAAGAGATATTAAGATTTCCTCTACCATACATCTTACAATTAGGTCCGACATATAGGTAATCACTCAAATGAACTGTTTCTGGAGATGTAACTTCAATGTTTCCGGCAAACTCGATGTGCTTAAAATTTCCTTTAAGCCTCGACTTTAACTTTGTTTGTCTCAATTTGCAAATAAGCCAATAAATCATTTTACGAAATCCCCTTCTTTATTGCTCCAAGATTAAAAATTAGTAACGCCAAACCTACTGAAATCAAAAAAGTAACTATTTCCCAAATCACGCTAGTATCTAACAAAATAATCTTTACTGCAACACATGCTAATCCAACAATTATAGTTTTTATGCTCATTGTCAATAATTCTCGTACATGAAATTCAATGTAGTTTTTACAATATAACTTTGTTATTGTCACAATCAAAATACCTGTTAACGAAGTTGCAATAGCTAGTCCATAAACTCCTAGTAGCTTTGATAAAATTACATTTAAAACTATATTTAAAATTAGTCCACCCAAATTTATAAAAGATGTTATTTTGGTTTTTTTGTGTATATATAACAATCTATTGTACAAATCCCTTATACATAAAGCAAAATTACTGGGTATATAAATAATCAATAGTAGACTTAAAATTTTTATATTATTTTCATTCATTGCCCCTCTACCATAAATTATATTGCATACATTCTTCGAATCAACAAACATAACTATACAACATGGCAACAAAATTGATAACAAAAGAGATTTATACTTAGCAAACAATTTTCTGACTTCATCATCATCATCTTGTTTTTCACTAAGACTTGTGTAAACTATATTATTAAAAGATATCCCTATAACTGAATATATAAGTGCTGCAACTGTATTCGCATAACTAAGTAAAGCCATACTTCCAGAATCTAGTCCAGAAGCCATTGCTCTATCTACTATATAATTTAATTGCGAAACTATATTAACAATAAGTACAGGAGATGCCAGTTTTGCGACGCTTACAATATTAGGGTCATTTATTTTATATATAAAAGAATATTTAAATAATCTTTTTCCATTTATAAAAATCAATAGCATAAGCGCATTGATAAAATGTGCTAAAATTTTAACAATAATTATGCCTCGAATCTCATATTGATAAAAAAATAAAAGATAAACTATGAGCGAAACATTTAAAATTATTCCTTGAATTGAAGAGAAGATAAAATAATTATGCGCTTGAAGTACAACTATAAAATAATTCTCAGCAAAAACTAGCAATAATGAAATCATGTTTATTCTAGTAAGAACTTCCAAAGAGTTCATTACATCTGCAGAATATATATTGTAAAAACCCGGAACAAAAATTTTGAGGACAAAAGAAGAAAACAAAGCCAAAATAGCTGCTATCCCAATAATTATAGAACATAAAATATTAAAATAATTGCTAGTAAACCTATCCTTATCTTCATTTTGTAAGGATAATAATTTTGGAATATAAGTTGTACTAATTACGCCTGCACAAACCGTATATATAGCATTTATAATTCCATCCTCAAATACATAAACATCTGAAATAAAACCTGCTCCATACTTTGCCGCAATAAGAGACTCTCTAATAAAACCAAGTCCTTTACTAAATACCATTAAAAATATAACAACACTAAATGTTTTAAAAATTTTATTTCTCATTTATATTTTTTCTCTTAATCTTATCTCTTACCTTATATATCATATTTCTCAAACTAAAAGGCAAATGCCAAAATATAATCCTGCCTACAGTAATATAATCTGATGGGCAATAGGCTTCCGCATACTGTACACCATTATATCCACCTCGATATGAATTTAATGCTTCCACTGTTTTGATGTAATTAATGTCATGAAGTTGCGATGTATGTTCTGAAATCATACTTAATTTTTCATTCATTACATTTGAAATATCCAAAGTCCAGACAGGAAATTCCAGCAAGGTACCAACCTCATACTCAACCAATTTAAAATTTGCACTATTTTTTTTATACTTGCTTAAGATTTCAAATAATGCCGCATGATCGCGATTACCATCGAATCTGTTAGGAATAAAAACATAATCATATGGATTATAATTAAAGTTTTTTACAATATCCTCGTTTTCAATAGTTTTACCATCAGGTAAATCAAGAGCGTAGAAAGTATTAATTTTCACATGGGTCAACGCTTTTAAAATTTCTTTTTTTCTAATTGAAACTAGTTCATCCTCTTTTCCAAGATATTCTCCCGTATGTCCATGCCTTCTCTGAACAATTTCATAATATCTATCTATGTTCTCTAGATTTCCCCTGTTAATTGTTAAATTCATATCAGCATTTTTCAAAAATGCAATAACATCGCCACCATTTTTTTGAATCTCTTTATTTCTCTGTATATTTTCAATATACTGTTTTTTTCGATTTTTTGTTTCTTCAGAAACAGGCGGATTAAACGGCTCAGTTTTAACGGTTTCAAATAAATCTAATATGTCGTACACTCTAACCATTGGCGCATTTGACCTAACTTCATTTCTTTCATTAATTGAATCATCAAAAAATGCTATTGAATCGACACCTATATTTAACAATTCTGCAATTCTTTTTATGTTCTTACTTTTTGGTTCCCAGTTAATTTGAGGTACCAAAAACATACTATCCAATTTTTGTGATTTTAAATATTCCATTACAGGTTCAAAATCATTTTTACTACAAATACTACTTACAATCCCTTTGTTTTCTAGCATTTTTATAATATCAATAACTTCAGATTTAATTTGTACATCTTCTTTTTGATCTACAAATATTCCATTCCAAAGAGTATTATCTAAATCCCATACCACACATTTAACCATTTTACTTGCTATACTTTTTTTATCCTTAATTTTTACAAGTTCTAAAGTCTTAAAGAATAGTTTATGTTTTTTGTCGAATTGCTCTGGATATAGATAAATATACTTTCTTTGCTTAATTTCATTTAACTTTTGACTATCTATTGAATCAATTATTAAATTTTCTCCTGTTGCTAAAGAATGGGATTTTCGGTATACAACAGTGTCTTCCGTCTTTATTTCCACTATTAAATTAAATTTTTCTCCAGGATTAACAATTTCACCTAGAAGTGCATTAGCATCCTCCGTACCCTTCCTTGATAAAAATGAAATATATTTTTGTCTCTCAAGTTCCCATCTGTGAAATAAAGACCATGGATCTTTTAAAAAGAATAAAGGATAATGTGTAAATTTAAAAATATTATCTAAAAGACTAATGTGCTTTTCTATCTTGAAATTTTCGTCTATACTAACCGCTTTTTCCCTATATAATATTTCTATTTTTGACCATTCTCTAAACTCGACAACTGCAGAGTATCCGTAAAGCCCGTTGAATTCATTTGAAGCTGATATGCCGTTTGTAACCCTTATGCATGAACCATCTTCTCTTCTTCGATATTTCTCGCAGGATTTATAGCATTCTGGCGGTGAACATTCTAAACAATGTTCTTCCCAAATAGTTGGAACAATTCGTTCTATTTTATCATTGATATGCTTACCAGTATATTTATTTACAGATTTATTTTTTTGCCATAGTAAACAAAACATTATATTTTACTCCTTTTAAGCATCTAGCAATGCATTAAATAAAATATCCTCAGCTTTTGTAGTGTTATACTTATCATTAATTGCTGAAATGATATTTAGTTTATATTGTTCATCGGAATCAATTCTTCTCAGATTCCGTATTATATTGTTAGCTGATATTTGAGAATATTCCCAGTTCTTACCATCACCTATATACTCTGCATATTTATCCAATAAAAAATCTTTCACGAAATCTCCATTCTTGCCATGATGCACAAGCGGAATAATTTTTTTCCCCATGATTGCTGATAATACAAGTGCATGATAGCGAATCCCAATAACATATTCGCATTGTGCTATATATTCTATTGCCTTATATGCATTATTTTGATCAACGCAAATTTTGACAATTTCAGGAATTTGAAGTTGCTCTAAAAACTCCTTATCTTCTTCATATAAAAATGGTATAACCGATACTTTATAACCTTCTTGCAGTAACTTTGTTATCAGTAAATTAATTTGATTTATATATTCGTCATAAACACTTTTTGTTTCATAACAAACTGCTGCTATCACTAAACCCACAGAATTATTAATTTTTTCTATGTTTTTTATTCTATCCAGAATACTCTCGGAATAGGAATAAACTACATCTCTTGATAAATATATGTTATTAAGTTTTAAAGTTTTCAATGTATCAAAAGAGCTTTTATCCCTCACTGTAATAATTCTTATTTTATCGAGTCTATTTTTGAAGCGTTTATATGATTTATTGATATTAATCGGGCCAGCACCAACATCTAACATATAAATTGGCTTTTTCATAAAAGAAAACATATCAATCATAAAAAAAAGTGTTATCGTCGATTCCTTGTGCCAGTCTGAAAGCGCACCTCCCGAGGATATTACCAAAACATCATTTTTTAATATATTCCTAATCACATCAAAAAAGCCATACTTAAACGCTCTAAGAAATTCTTTAGGCCTGTAGTCGATATATGTTGACACACGATTCATCCCTGCATGTAATTTTTTCACTTGACACGGCTTGGTCCCCATAACATTTATTTCTGCTGAGGGACACTGTTTTTTAATCAAGGACATACTTGCATCTAATATTAGTTCATCTCCAACATTGTTCTCACCAAACCAACCATACAACAAGATATTCATAGTTAATTCCCCTTAACTCTTCGCAATAACAGGACAGGTTCTCTTAGAATTATAAATTTCATTTATGGCAATCACATATAAAATGTACCACTTATAATCAGAAATTGAGGATTCTGTAATGCAAGTCAACATCATAGCGCTCAAACTAAAAAGTAAAATTTTTATTGTCGCACTATCACATGCCTTATCAAACAATTTTGAAATTTTTTTAAACCATACAGTATAAAGAAGTAGTAATAGAGCGCCTCCTTCAAAAAGAATTTCTAACAAAGAATCGTGCGACCCTAGTCCACCTATTCTTGCAGTTCCTGCGACATAACCATAGCCTAATAAATTATTTTTTATATAGTTTATTGTTATTCCCCAATAGTAATCTCTATTAGTAAAATTCAATTCCCTATGTAAAATATTTTTTATTAAAAAGCCAAAAATATTTTGTATCTTGAAAAATATAATTCCCACCGACAATAGCATTATTATTATATAAATAGTAAAAAACATTCCTTTTGGAAATCGTTTTTTTATAGCAAAAATAATGTTTAATGAAATAAACACCGCATAAACGACATATGCTGTTGCCGATTGTATCAATATCGTCGATATAACACAAACAATAATATTAAGTCTGGAAAACCATCTCCATTGTTTTTGTTTTATCAGCAATATTGAAATAACAAATAATGGGAATGAAAATACCAATGTAGTATTTGCATGCCCCAAAAAAGTGTAAATCCTTTCACTACCAAAATTGTACATTCCCTCTGGAAACATAATGATTGAAGCTAAATTTATATAAACCAATATTGCCAAAGCAATGCACACAGTTTTTATTCCAAGTTTGCGCTTAAATCTTAAATAATATGATATTAGTATAATCTCACAAATCAACCAAACAAACGAATAAACATAATCTTTCAGGCTTCCTTGCATAATAACTGTAAATAATAACGTATATGTCTTTATAACAATTAGTAAAACAAATTCAGGAACGAATAATTTCCTAAAATATTTAATAGCAACAATTGCACACACTATTAAACTTATTAACTGTAAAATTGTAAACGCACTATCAATGCTACTCACCTCATATGTATATCCAGGTTTATATAATGCCAGTAGTACAATTGCGCCAAAAGCTATACCGATTATGTTTTTTAAATGTATTTTCATATTCTACTATACTTTTTAAAACAATCCATGTAAATTGTGGCAACATTACTAATTGAAAATCTTTCATTAACATTGCTTACATTACCAATTTCACTAGTAGTTCTTTCTTTATATTTGAAATAAGAATTTATAAGTAAATGTAAACCTACTGCATCATTTGTAGCTGCAATAAATCTCTTATCGTAATTTAAAATTTCACTAACACCGTCATTTGGCGTTGATAATACCGGAGTACCGGCAGCTAATGCTTCAACTGCAATCATCCCAAAAGACTCGTTATCTGAAGGAATTACGAGGCAGTCTATTTCTTTTAAGATTGCTGGAATATCTTGCCTCTCACCAAGAAATATAACATTTCTCTCCAACTCATTATCATAAACGTATTTTTTTACTCTGTTATAGTAATCTTTGTCTTCTTCGGCTCCAAAAACACAGCCGCCCACTAATAAGCACGTAACATTAGCACCACCTTGTATAAGACTATTCAAAGCCTCTACTAATTTCAGTTGTCCCTTAATTGGTTGGAATCTACCTATGCAAGCTATCAACTTATTGCTTAATGGAATATTGAGTTCATTTTTTAAATTCGTGGGTTTCGCATTTTCATACCTTTCTAACGGTATCCCCAAATAAGATATGCTTGTATTTTTAAACCCCATTCTATCTAAGGATTCTTTCACTTTTGTTGATACACAAAAAATATGGCAGTTTGATTTTTTTATGAGTAGCTTCTTTAAGCCTTTAAAATTATACCATTGTCCGTGACATGTCCAAAATGTCTTTACTTTTAATCCTATGACAGCATAATGCATAATGATAGATGTAAGCGGATCATTACTATGAATAATTTGTATATTTTTATTTTTTGCCAGCTTTCTTATAAATAAAAGATTTTTTATAAGTTTCTTTTTATCTCTATAGTTCAATTCATATACCTGAATTCCATTACTCTTAAGTATATCATTAAGTCTTCCATTAGTGTTGCATAGAACACTTATATTGTTATCTTTCTTTAAAACAGCACTTAAATTTACCAAACTAGTTTCGCCACCACCCATACCCGATAAATCTGACGTAAATAAAATATTCATACTCTAATCAATTAGAAATTTATCAAACACATTTTTCCATGAATGATACCTTTCTACATATTCCTTTCCTCTCTCAGCGACCTTTTTTAATCTAACCTTATCGGTTAGAGCCTTACTAATTACTTCAGCCATATTATTTTTATCTACAAAAAAACAATTTTGACCATCTTGTAATCCATCTATACCTTCTCTACTAACATCTGTCAAAAATACAGGCATTCCAACAGCCATCGCCTCCAATACCTTATTTTTTGTTCCACTTCCATATCTTAAAGGCGATACATATATTTCCGATGAAGAAATAGTCCTATACATATCATCGACAAAACCTGTAATATGGATGTTTTTACATTTTAAATCTACTAATTTTTGAGTTGGATTCTTGCCTGCAATTACAAACTCAGCATCATTAATTTTTTCCTTAATTGCAGGATATACCTCGGTTGCAAAATAATATGCCGCATCCTCATTAGGGCCATAATCCATAACTCCTGAAAACACTATAGAGTTCTCTTTGGCATTACTAAATTGGTTATTTTCTGGTAAATCAACACCTAAAATTATATTATCAAATTTACAGGTGCAATTTTTATGCTCGCTTTGAGATCTTGTAGCATCTAAATCCGATACATAAATAACCTTCTTAATCTTATTAAAATATTTTTCTTCTACTTTCTTAAAATATTCGCTTTGCTTTCTATCATAAATTTTCTTTACAAATAATTTTTCAGCATTTGCCTTTCTTTCATACAACATTGCATTATTATCATGCATCATTGATATAATCGAAACATCTCTTGGAATGTACTCAGCAAAAGGCAAAGAATAAATCTGGTCCAAAATCACCACATCATACTTATCATAATCAATCTCTACATCAATTTTTTTTAAATCCACCTCCGAATAATAATCCGGAATACCGCTTATAAAATTTTTCATCCTAGTAAATTTATTAGGCATTTTATATAGTTTTTTATACTCTATTTTGTGGACAAACCTTTTTATTACTTGTTCAGCTTCAAGATCCCTCTCATAGTAATAAAAAACATCTAATTCTACATCAGATGGTACATTTTTTATAATATTATATATTGTGTGTATACCACCATTTTTGTGAGGTGGATAGGGGCATCTTTGAGTTATTAATAAATATTTTTTCATTCTATACCTTTAAGCATTCGTTATATATTCTTAGTGTCTCAGTTATATTGTTTTCAATAGAAAAAATGCTTTTTGCTCTTCTATACAAATACCTACTTTGCTCATATCTCTTTGATTTGTCAGAAATTAAGTTTTTTATAGTCTCTGCTAAATCAATGATATCGCCAGGCAACACCATATGGATACTATCACCAACAATTTCCGGCATCGTTGAAATATTAGTCGTAATAATTGGTATACCATAAGAAATAGATTCTACCACTGTCATAGATAAACCTTCAAAATACGATGGCAGAACACATATACAAGTATTTTGTAAAACTTCGTTCTTCTTTTCTTTATCAATCCAACCAGGAAATATTATTCGATGATTTAAATTTAAGTTCCTAGCATATTCTTTTGCTTTATTTTCTTCATCAAAACCACATAAAATTATTGTGATTTCCTTTGGCAAATCTTTATCTATTAATTTAATCGAATCAATTAAATCATAAGCTCCTTTTCTTTTTGTAATCATTCCCATAAATGTAATGTAATTACCATTTATGTTATATCTGTTACTGCAAGAGCAATCTGCACCATTATATAAAACATCAATTTTGTCACTAGGAACAATTTCACATAATTGTTCTTTCCAATAGTTACCTAAAACCAATAATTTATCGGGACTATTCAATATTTCTCTTACTCTTTTTTTTTGATATTCTCGCAAGGTATTGTACCAACTCATTATTGGTCCAGCGTGCATCTGTATAATAGTTTTGATTTTAAATAATTTTGCTAATTTTACCACAAAACCCTTTCTGTACACGCTACCTTTTTCTGCCATATGAATATGGACTATATCAACTTTTTTTTCCGACAAATATACTAATATTTTTAGATACCCAGAAAACATCTTAATGGTTCTTTTGAATTTTGAGCCACCCGTAGATGTAGCAACATATTTCAAATTTACAAATTTATTGTATGTCTCATTTTTAATATAGGTTTCTGCTACACTCCACATACCGCCTATTCTACCTTCATCAACACCAACCATGAGGACATTTAATTTAGCCTCAGTCCCCGTACCAAAATCTATCATTTTCTGTTTTCTCACTAATCTCAGTCCTATGTTTCGTTAAAAAATCATCAGTTTTCATAATAAATTTGGCTGGTACACCCCCCAGATTTCTCCGCTCGGGATATCTTTTGTCACGCTACTATTGGTAGCAACAATCACATTATCGCCAATATTTATGCCAGGTAAAATAATACTACCAGCTCCTATAAAAACATTATTTCCTATCTTAACTTTCCCAATTTTTGCCCTTTTTAAAAACTTTCCCATTGATGCGTCATGACCCAATATATATACATTTTTAGCTAATGTTACATTATCACCACACGAAATCAAATGGCAAAAGGCAGAATCAATATTTGCACCTTTTTCTATATCAAAATTGTTTCCATGCTTAAAACCTTTATGCTCAAGTTTTTTTAAGTAAAGCTGTGTCATCAAATTTCCAAACATACACAGCTTCTATTTTATCGATATTTCCTAATAAGCCCTAAAATTTTAACATC
>ENA-OQKN01001125-OQKN01001125.1-human-gut-metagenome-genome-assembly--contig:-NODE-1125-length-15637-cov-7.919471_pt1 | contig 15637 bp, 10 predicted proteins | sample MGYA00242776_ERZ504794 | MGnify/ENA primary metagenome ERZ504794 (study PRJEB26092, sample SAMD00036434) | human gut metagenome | host: Homo sapiens | study: EMG produced TPA metagenomics assembly of... | reverse complement strand
TACAAGAACTTGTGAGTAGATATGATTTCGGTCAATCCAAAGCATACACGATAAAGCAGTAAGTAGAACTCGTGAGGGTCTACATTATCTCGGTGTGAGTATATTTAATCACATTTTGAGTGGCAGGCTAACGTGGGATTTGCAGAAACCTTCAAAGCTTTGTCTGACCCGGTACGGCGTGACATTCTGACATTGCTGAAAGAAGGAAGCATGTCAGCGGGAGATATCGCAGCACAGTTTGATATGACGGCAGCGACGATCTCCTATCACCTGAAGATCCTGAAAAAGTCAGGTCTGGTCTGCGAGACAAAGGAGAAAAATTATATTTACTATTCGCTTAACATTTCCGTGGTCGAGGAAGTGATGCTCTGGCTTGCAGAGCTGAAAGGAGAGAGTGAAGATGACGAAGAAAAATAAAAAGATCATTCTGATCACAAGCATGATTACGATTCTGCCGATTTTGGCGGGACTGATTTTATGGAATAAACTTCCGGAACAGGTGGCAACACATTTTGATTTCAACGGCATTCCAAACGGCTACAGTAGTCGGGCATTTGCAGTGTTCGGTCCATATCTGATCTGCCTTTTTGCACATCTGTTCTGTGCATTTGGAACACTGGCAGATCCGAAAAAACAGGCGATCGGGCAGAAGATGTACGCACTGATTTTATGGATCTGTCCGGCAGTTTCCCTGTTCTGTGCAGCTGCAATCTATGGTAATACCTTTGGAGTGGAATTTATGAAATCTTCCAGATTTGTGATCATACTTCTGGGACTTCTGTTTTTGCTCGTCGGCAACTATCTGCCGAAATGCCGCCAGAATTATACCGTTGGCATAAAGGTTCCGTGGACACTCGCCAGCGAAGCAAACTGGGATGCAACCCACAGGATGGCAGGAAAATTGTGGGTTGCAGGCGGCGTGTTGATTCTTCTGCTGGCCATTCAGCCGTGGATCCCGGCATTTCCGATAAGTATGGTGCTCATACTTGCGGTCACATTTATTCCGATGATCTATTCCTTTGTATATTATCTGAGAAATGAAAAGTAATTTCACAGAGATTTTGTGAATTTACGGAAAAATCCTCCGATAAAGCCGTTTTTACGGTAATATCGGGGGATTTTTTGTCAGAGTGCGTTGACGAAATACAAGTGAAATCATATAATAAAAAGTAATACAAAGATGCCGAAAACAGCGGATAAACGAGGGATATAGATGAAAAACACAAAGAAAAAAGGATTTACTCTGACGGAGTTGACGGTCGTACTGGTGATCATTGCGATCATTGCGGCGATCGCAGTCCCTTCTTTTATAAAATACTGGAGGATTGCGGAGTTTCAGAAAAACGAATCCAACGCAAAGACCATTTATCTTGCAGCAGAATCAAAACTGACCTACTACCGTTCTTCCGGGCAGTGGGAGAAGTTTCAGGAACGATTAAAAAGAGAAGGCACGCAGGCGGTTTTTGCGGACAGTACCAGTGAGCTGAACGGCAGAATCTATACGGTTACGCTGGATGCGAACACTTATCAGGAAAAGGCGGGCAGAGATGATCTTTTGCTTCAGTTGATCGATGATTATAGCTATGACAAGCAGGTCATGAACGGGGCGATCGCCATCGAGATCGACAGTGAGACAGGCGAGGTCTATTCTGCATTTTTTGCGACAAAATGCAAGGGGCTGAGCTATGCCGAGAGAGATGCCGATGATTATCTGACGATGCGTGACCGAGATTACGAGAGCAGAAAAAAGAGGCTGCTTGGCTATTATTCGACGGAAGACACGGCAAATGTGGTCCATCTGAAGCCGATACGTCTCCGTATCACGACGATCAGCCTTCAGAACAGCGAAAAACTGTCTCTGAACTGGTCCAGCAACGTCGGAAACAGCCTGGATGTCAGTTACGAGCTTACATTCTATAAAAATTCTGATAAATCAAAACAATTTACGATGACCGTTTCGCCATATGAAATGCGAAAAAATGGCTGGACGGCGACTTCCGGCACAACCGAGGGGCTGGTTTCCTTTGAAATTCAGGATAAAAAAGGAAACAGCAAAGGACAGTGGACGTTCCCGATCACTTACAGTGACAATCGTTATTCTCTGATCTTGGATGCGATGATGTCTGCAAAAGTGCAGGCAGTTCTGGCATCCGGAAGCGGCACGACAGCGGAGGCACTTGCCAGAACTTCCAGTACCAGCATCTGCCGCCTTGGAAAAGTGGCATCAGATCTGAAAAATCCGCAGGATATTTATGCAACGGTTAAAGCCGTTTCCTATGCAGGGAAGAAAGACGAGCCGAGCACGCAGGAGTACCGCAACAGTGAGGCGGTTTCCTCTAATGTGGCAAACAGCATGTATGCGGACGGTACAAAGGATGGAAACGTCAAGATCGCAGCATTCCGCCATCTTTCCAACATCCGTTATTACGATGAAAGCAATACGGCAGAATTTGCACTGACAAGCCGAAATCTGGACTGGTCATCGGTCGGCACAGGACTTTATGATTTTGAGCTGGAGACAAAGGCGGGGGGCAGTCAGAGACAGAAGCTCTCTTGGAAGGAAAACAGCAAAGAAAAAACGGTGGATTTCCCGGCGATCGCCAAGCTCTCTTCCGGACACACCTTTTCCGGAAAACGTACACAGACCCTGATCTCAAATTTGAGTTTCGGTGAAGAATCTGTGAACGATGACAGCGTTGCATCGGCAGCCGGTCAGGAGAAATCAAAATATCTCGGATTATTTGAAGAAGTTTACGGAACGATCGAGGATGTGACCCTGCAGAATGTTACGCTCACACTTGGTCAGAATGAAGAAAGCAAAACATTTAACAGCCTTCAGGGTATCGGTATTTTTGCCGGACGAAGCGAAGGTACGATGAACCATGTGGCGGTGACATCCGCAGAGGACAAAGGCCAGACACAGGTTCTAGTAGATTTTGAAAAAATAAGAACCGATATTTCTGTGGGCAGCGATACAGCGGCAGTCGGCGGAATTTCCGGTATTTTTGCAGACCAGGATCAGAGCGGAAATACACTGGAAGCCCTGGCATCCGGCAGAATGTCGGATATCACCATGGAAGGAAACGTAGAAGTTTCGCTGCCGAAGACCTTGACTGACCGGGTGGAAGACTATGCTTACGGAGTCGGCGGCATCGTCGGCTATGCAAAGATGCAGACCAGCGAAAATGTAGCGAAACTTCTGAACTGCACGAACCATGCCGATGTTTCCGGAAATCTGATGGTGGGCGGGATCGTCGGAACGATAGACAGTCAGCTCATTTATCAGGGCAGCTACACCGATGATGATCTGGCGAAGATCGCCAACATCAAAGAAGCGGACAATGATGGTCTGATTTTGTGCACGGCAGAGGTAAATGACACTACTCTTCAGGGAAAATATTTCGGCGGGATTGCCGGTTATGCAGAACAGTCACTGATCTACGATGCGGCAAGTGCATCCGGACGGGCGGCACAGTTCTCCTTTGATGAGTCGAAAAAAACAGAATATTTAAAAGGAAAATATGTGGGCGGGATCGTCGGTTACGGCAACAGCACACTGGTCAACAACTGTTCTACGGAAAAAGACGGTTACGTGCTCGGTTCCGACTACGTGGGCGGGATCGCCGGAGCACTGGGCGGAAATATTTCGGAGGCGATCCGTGCAGACAGCGTGGTGGCAGTCACGACAAACAGCAGTTATGTCATCGGACAGACGTATGTCGGCGGAATTGTCGGACAGAACGAACAGAATGTAACCTTGAAAAACTGCGTCAACAACGGCGTGGCAGCCTGCTATGACCGCTACGTGGGCGGAATCGTTGGCTACAACGAAAAAGACGGCATGATCTACGACTGTGCAAGTTATCTTTCTGATTATGACAGTTCCATTTTCAATATGATTGTTGATACCTGGAATGCCAGAGGTGACTATGCGGGCGGCATCGCCGGATACAATGACGGTCAGATCACGTTCACGGCAGAAAGCCAGGCGATCACGGTCAAATCCGTTTCCAGTATTGTGGTCGGAGGAAGTTATGTCGGCGGAGTTGCCGGATTTAACGATGTAAACGGAAGCCTGGATGTGCATTACACCCTGATCGGCGGACGTATCTACGCCTATGGCGACTGTGCCGGAGGCGGATTCGGACTGAACGCATCCACAGAGCTTTTGCAGCAGGAGCTGACGATTAAGCCGGGCAGCGTTCAGGGACATTATTATGTCGGCGGCTGCATCGGTGCAAATATCGTAAATCTTACAGCAGATACCAGTATGGATCGGTTCCGTGCAGACAATGTACTCGGCACGATTACCGGAGATGCATTCTGCGGCGGCCTGATGGGATACCAGAGAACCTATGGCACCGGTCAGATACAGACTGCAGAAAACGGCTCCATCCGTGAGGCCGTGGAGAGCAGCATGCAGGCGGCGGGCAATACGCAGGAGCGTCTGTTTCCGGGACTGCAGGGCGATGGGGATGTTCCGACCGTTCAGGGCAGAAATGTTCCGGGAATCGTAAAGAAATCTGAAAACAGCCATGTGCTTACGATTTCCACCAATACCAATACCGGCACAATGCTGAATACAGAGACAAACAACATTCCGCTGAAAGCCGGTATGTATGCCGGAGGCATCGTCGGATATTGTGAGAAGAACAGTAATCTTATTATCAAAAACTGCAAAAATGCCGGAAATATTTCTTATGCGGACAGCGGAAGCGACCGTTCAGTGCTTCTGGAAGTATATGCAAAAAGTGATGAAATCGGCAAAAAGAGCATACCGGATGAAGGGAAGAATATTGAGATGCATCTGGTCGGCGGCATCATCAGTGTCAACCTGGAAAATCAGGTCATCGATCACTGTACGAATACCGGAAGTATGTCCGGCTATTCCGGAATCGGCGGTGTGGTTGGTTTAAATGCCGGACTGATCTACAAATGTACGCTCAGCGAGCATTTCGGAAATGCAGCACTGAATTATCTTGGCGGAATCGCCGGGATCAACATCGGACCTGACGGCAGCGGTGCTTCTGCGGCAAAAACGTACGCAGCAGGAACTGAAACCGGCACAACAAACGTTAGATACAGTGCCGGAACAATCGAAAGCTGCAGTACGCAGCCGTCCAAAACCGTCTCTGGAAACAGCAGTCTTGGCGGCATTGTCGGATGGAATCTTACCGATGGTGTTGTAAAGCAGAATACAAGCTATGCAAATATCACGGCATCCGGAAGTTACGCCGGAGGGATCGCCGGAAGAAACAGCGGAATGATCCAGATTCCGGATGACAAAGACGATACCACAGACCGGACGATCGCGGCAGCAAACGGCAAAGCGATCGGCGGGATCGTCGGCATCAATGAGACACAGGGTAAGATCGAAGTCACCGCAAAAGGAACTGCGACAGAAGTCGTTGCAGTCGGAAGCGGACTTACGGTCACCGGAGAAACGAAAGTCGGCGGAATCGCCGGCATAAACGAAGGCCAGATTGGAAAAGAAAGTCAGACAGCTGATCTGACCTGCAAGGCAAAGCTGGTGCGTGCTTCCCATGGTATCGTGGGCGGTATTGTCGGTGAGACGAAAAAAGATATTCTTCGTGCCGTCAACCGCTGTACAAATGTAACGGCAGATGCCGGGACAGCAGGCGGCATCACCGCAGAAAATCACAGCGGTCAGACCATTGGCAACTGCAAAAATTATGGAAACGTCAGCAGCAGTGACGGCTACGCAGCCGGCATCGCAGCGACAAACGAAGGAACCATCCGTGACTGTGTTGTATCCGGCGGCAGTGGAACGGGCGGGATCAAGATCCACAGCCTCGGTGAAAAAGAAATCGGAGCCGTCTGTGCGATCAACAGCGGCACGGTCAGTGGAAGTTATCCGGAAGGAAATGTAACGCTCCAGGGCGATGCCTCAATCTTTGGCGGCGTGACAGGAAGAAATACAGGCACCGTAGCTGTTATCACTCTGACCAGCATGCCGGTCATCGATGCCACAAAGAGCAAACTGACCGTCGGCGGAGCCGTTGGTGCGAATGAGGCGATCATTACGCAGATAGTCGCAAAAGACTTAAAATTTGCAAAATTCAGCGGTTATCGCTATCTCGGAGGAATCACCGGAACAAACGGCGGCAGCGGAAAAACCACTGCAGGCGTCTCAGACTGTGTTTACTCCGGAACGATGACGGAAAAGACCGGTGCAGCCGGAAACTGCTACGGCGGTATCGCAGGCATCAACTATGCAACTCTGTCCGGATGCGAGATCACAAAGATCACGATGGAGATCAAAGGTGTCTATACCGCAACCAGTACCAGTACGGCAGCACAGAAAGAAAGTCTGGCAAGCCATGCCGGAGGCATCACCGGAAAAAATGAAACTTCTGCAACGATCACATCCTGCGTCATTGACAACAATCCGGACAGCAGGATCAGTGCGGATTACGGCATGCTCGGCGGCGTGACCGGATTTAACAAAGGAACGATCACCATGTCCGGCAGCAGCATCACGGCGGCTGTGATGAACCTGACAGAGGAACAGAAACAGGGCAGAAAAGCCGTGGAAGCACTGAATACAAATGCAGTGAACGTCAGCAATACATCAGGTAAAGATGTTCTGAAGGCGGATACTGATTATGTGAACTGGCCGGGAGATCGGACAATTGCAAATATAGAGTCCCTCAGTTATAACGGAGGCAGTAAAGTAATATCCGGAAGAATGCAGATGTATATGACAAGCAACGGAAATCTGGGAGGTATCGCAGCTTACAATGGAACAACGGGCACAATCGACCAGTGTGTATCCGGTAACTGGTTCCTGAACAACAAATCCAGTGCGATCAGTGTCGGAACCGGCGGCATCATCGGCATGAATGAGTCGGAAAAGGATTTGAGTTATCTGGTAAACGGTGCTTTTGTCGGACGACAGCTTTCCAGCAACGACACAAATCGTTTTGCAGGCGGCATCATCGGAAATCAGAATAATACGACAAGCAACGAATGGCATATCGAGAACTGTATTAACTATGGAACTATTTACTGTTATCGGACACATTACTCCGGAGGCATCATGGGGCAGTGGACCGGTACCGGAGGCACCATTGAAAACTGCCGTAATTACGGTATGCTTCAGACCAGTTATGGAACAGCATGGATCGGAGCTTCAGCCGGTATTGTTGCACAGCTTTATCATGCACAGGAAGGGCAGGAATACAATGTCATCGGCTGCGGAAACTATGGAAGTGTATTTACGAAAAATGGGCGTAACCAGGCGGATGGGCAGGGGGCGAACGACAGTGCGGGTATTCTTGGAAATATTACAACTTACAAAGTCCAAAATGCACAGGATGCTTCAAACTTTAAGGTACAGATTTTAGACTGCTTTAATGCACCTGGGGTAGAGATTTATTCTTCATCGATGGCCTCGGGCATCTTCGGATTTCTTTCGTGTGATAATCCGGTCAGTGATTTTCAACAGGCTAAGAAAGACCTCAAAGCTTCTACTGGAAATGTTGTCATCCGCATCGAACGCTGCCGCAATTTTTCCTATAAATTGCTGGGAAGTCAGTATGCAACCGGAATTTTCGGAGACAGACTGCAGGGCTGGAAAAATACTACGATCGTCAAGGATAATTATTCAATAAAGCCGCAACCGTCCTATATGCATGGAAGCCACGACGGCAGCGGTGCAGAAGATGTATACGCTGTCTATGCTTCCGGAATCGGTGAGGGAAATTCCAGCAACATGAATGCAGAAGATCGAATCAATAATTATTATATTGAGGGGATTCAGAGCTGGGGTTACAGTAATCTGAAGCTGGGAGAAGGAAAAGGAACACTTGGAAAAGGAAGCGGAAGTGCCGGAAATGGTTATTATGAAAGCGGTACAGGAAGATATTGCGTAAATATGTTCTTTATGTATGATATGACAGAACAGAAATATTTCCTTGCAAGTATCAATAACAGGACAAACAGCGGGATGACCAACATTAACGGAAAAGACAGTTACATCAATGAGAATGGATACATTGTAAATCGAAATGGCAGCAAGCAGGGACAGGTTCTCTATTATATTGATAACAGCAGTTATGATAACAGCAGACTTTATGACTATATTATGAAAGATAGTACGAATCCGGTCTTTGTGAATGCAAGAAACAGTTATAAACGTCTGGAAGGTGTGATCGATAACAAGATTCTGAAACCGTATTCTGCAGAAGCACAGGTAAGTAATGGTAAAGTAACGCTTAATATTACTCCGCAGAGTTTGCCGGGAAGTTATGATAATGAACGGAGTGATCCATTTGCATACGAAGTAGAAGTCACTGATCTGGCAGCAAATAGAAAGGTCGTGCGTACCGTTTATACAGAAGAGGGAAGTTTCAATATTCCGTCCGGAATGAGCAATAATCTTCAGATCCGTGTGCGTTCTGTAAGTATGTATGATGAGGTAGAGCCGTCTGACTGGTATAAGATCGGTGAAAATAATATTAATAAAGTCCTTCCTGATCCGGATATTGTGATTGAGCTGGTGGAAAAGAGCGATGTGACAAATGGCTGTTCTTACCGCTATCGTCTGAAAAATCTGGATGAATATAATAAAACAAATAAAAAAGGGGATGCCGCTTATCCGAACTGGCAGGTGACCGTCAATGTACAAAGTGTAGGAACAGTAACGCTGGATGCAGACAATCCAACAAGAACAATGGAAGTGTCAAACCTGGATAAATATATTTATCAGATGGTTGCCCAGGCGTCATCAAAGCCGGGAAATACAACGCTTATGCAGTCCTCAAAACAGATTTCGACAGCAGTTTCGCTGCCGTATTATCGTCCGCCGATCGCTTTAAAAACGTGGACACCTCAGCTGAGCAAAAACATTACGATCACCGGAAATACGCTGGATGATCTGACGGTCAATGTAGAACTGAATGCCGGAAGCAATGCAATGGATACCCCGCCAATCTATCGAGTGGAACTGGTTGGTACCTGGAATGGTCAGGTGGATACCGTTCTTGCAAAGGAAGATACACTGATCGTATCAAAAGGAAGTGCAAATGCAACATTCAGTGATCTTCCAGAATATATCAGCGAGGCGAAGGACATCAAAATCCGTATCTGGTATGCGGCGTCCGGACTTGGACCTGTTTACACTTACTGGGATGAGGATGTGACAGAAGCAAATGCGAACATCAAAGAACTGACCGGAGTGGATGAAAACGGAAGCGAAACATGGGATTACAGTTACAGTTCGGTTCTGGCACAGAGCGGATCAAAACAGTATTTTGAAAACTATACTTACTGGAGCGGTGTCCTCTGGCAGTTCCTGCCGACACCGAAATTGGATAATGTCGGTTCGACGCTGATCCCGGAGATTGATGAGAACAATGATATTTACTACACCTTCACCTGGGATACTGGCGTATCCGGAACGAATAACGCCAATTATCAGACAGCACTGACCGGAATCGATGACAGTGACCGTGAGGTCGTGATCAGCACGGACGGTGCTTACACAGGCGGTAAGTCGCTTCGCATTAACGGAAGTGACTGGAACTACAAAGAAGTAAGGCTGAAAGTGACAAGGATCGGAGATGCCGGTCAGAAACAGATCGGTCTTTCCTCTGAAGGAACGTATTCAGTAAAACAAAGACTTGCAAGACCGGGACAGCCGATGGTAGAAAACCTGGACAACAACGAGCTGGATTATCAGATCCGCTGGTCACCGCTCGCTTCCGAGACGGGGTGTGCGGGTTATCAGGTGTGCATCCGCAAATGCAACAGTACAACGCCCGGGGCAGAAGAGGTTCTTGAAAATCTCGTGACGACCGATCAGAAGAAAAATGGTGTTTACACGATCAATACCGATCTGGAAGAATATGCAGGTCAGCGAGTGGTCGTATATGTGATCGCAAAAGCCGATCCGAACGGCAGTTATATCGACAGCGTATCGGGTGTTACCTGTGAGCTTCCAATCCCGAAACGTCTGGCAAAGCCGAATGTCACCTGGAAAGTCGGCTGGAAATACGACAAGATAAGTCCGGTTGAGGTGTCATCCTTCAGATCCGGCGGACTGCGTGTCAGTCTGACTGCAGATGCAGCAAGCATCCCGTCAGGAGGAAGTGCTTATCTTCTGAAGGCTTATATCTATGACAGCGAGCAGGCAGCAGCGGCAGCGACCGACAGCGATCCGGGAGAGCAGTTCCTGGCATCTTATCCGGCGGACGGATCTCTGGTACAGATGAGTGTCACTGATTCCAGAAATTATTATCAGAATCTGACGAACCTTTCGATACAGCATGCCGGAAAATGGATCGTATTCTATGCGAGAATCTCTTCCGGAGGCGGAAACATCAGCTCACTCTGGACAAAATCCGCAGCGTTTCGGCTGCCGTATGTAAAACTGGAAGCACCGACGGTTTCATCTGATACAAAAACTTATAAAGTAAAAGCAAAAGTAACTGAAAATCCAGATATTCCGGGACAGGAGAAGACATGGAATGTACAGCACACCGTTCTTATGTGGGACAGCGTAGAATGTGCCAATCTCTACAGCATCGATCTTGCCGGAAACATGACCGATCCGAACTCACAGACCGGAAAAACACTGATCAGTGCGAAAGTCCGTGTTCAGGAAATGTCAGACGGCACCGTGGAAGTGCAGCAGTATGTATCCCAGAAGAATAAAGACACCGGAGCGAACGAGTGGGTATGGAAATCCGTGGCAAAGAGCACGGACAGTTCACAGCCTGCCGGAACATCCGTTTACAAACTGAGCAGCTACAGTGTTGCAATCTCTTCCAATTATAAAGCATTGAATCAGGCAGAAGTTTATTATGAACTTACCCTGACGGCAGAACTGGAAGTCACGAAAAACGCAGACGGAGGCTTTTCCTACACACTGAAACTTCCGGATGCGGCAAAAGTAACTGCAGATGACGGAACTGTCATCACACACAGTGATCTTGCAGTCACCGAAAGTGCTGCATTTAAGGCAAATGTAACAGACAACTTGAGTGAACAGGGCAGTGCAGCTTATGCAGAATCCGCTGCAAATGAGATCAAATGGACAAATTAACGGAGGGAACCTATGATAAGGCATGGTCTGGAACAGTTAAAAGCAAATGGTAAAAAAGGAGTATCGATGGCACTTGTACTGTGCATTTCTGCCTTCTTTATGGCATTTGCAGCTGCAATCCTCTACACGGCGGGCGTTGTGACGGCTCAGTCCACGCACCGCCTGGAAGAGGAACGCTGTTACAGGCTTGCCAAAAGCTATGCGGACGTACTGGGAAGAGAGCTGACCAGGTATCAGAACAAAGGCGATACGGCAGCAGCCGGGAGCTTCTATGCATTTGCCAATCAGTTTCTGGACGGAGAACGCTATCTGGAATACAACTCCGATTATCCGGATACTTCCAAGTATCAGTATGTGCTGGATACCACAGATTTGAGTGACATTACAAAATCCGGCAGCTTGCCGGAAAACTTTGGGAACCTTCGCATCACCCTGAGCAAAGAAAAGAACAGCAGCGAAAATCAGACAGAATTAGAAGGCGGCGAGATCCCGGTACAGACCGGCAGTTATGATGCCGTCATCGCCGAAAAACAGAATATTTCTGTCCGGCAGTATATTTTTACGGTAGAAGTTACGGCATATTTTAATGATATGACCTATGCCTACAGCACCGAGTATACCAGAGAAGAGAAATACAATGTCCAGTTCTCACACAACGGCACGACCATTGTGTGGGATACAGACGATCAGGTCTGGAAAGTGGGTAACACCAGCGGAAATGAATACAGTTTTGATAATTCTGATCCGATTCAGTACAAATACCTGACCGGAAGCACAACGTCGTGTATCTTTGTAGAAAATGCAGATATACAGGAGGAAACTGCCGATGCGGAAACATAAGAAAACAAGAGCCAACAGCGGCGAGACATTAGTGGAAGTGACGGCAAGTATTTTTATCTTTCTGATCATGCTTGGCATCATACAGGGGGCGATCTCCTACAGTCAGGCATCCCTTGCCAAAAACAAAGAGATCCGAAGCGAGAATGCAAAAATCATCGAAGGACTGCAAAGTGCCGCCACACAGGAAGAAATGGTTAAAAATATGCAGTTTGTGGCGACCAATTCTGACCTGACGGTAAAAGGAAATCTGGTCTTTACCATCAATACCTCACTGGTCAGCAAGACCGTTATCTATACGGACAGCAAAGGTGAGACGAAAAGTACGTCCTTCTATATGTACGAAGCAGTGGATGACGGCAGCGGCAGTAACTTCGACTCCGATTCCGCCACACCGGACGGAGGTGACGGATCGTGAAAAAAATAACAGAGATCCTGCGTAAGAAACAGGGCACAACAATGGTAGAAATGATGGTCACACTGCTCCTGATCAGCATCATGATGACCATGGCAGTATCGTCCCTAAGCTCTGCATCACATATCTTTATGCAGGTGCAGAAAACCCAATATGCCCAGTCCATCCTCGATACGGTGATGACAGAACTGCGGGCGATCACAAAAAATGCCAGTTCCTACATAAAAATATACGAAAATGCTAAGAATATTGCAAATTCTACTGGTAATTGTGATGGCAATACGATAGAATTTATAAATGAAGAAGGTTATGCAGTTCTGGTGTCAACCTATGGTTGTGATGACACCGAACTGTACATAGGGGACAATGTCATCGGAACTGCGAAAGCAGTGGAAGAAGGACAGCTCCTGACCAGATATTATTTTGTAGATGGCGGAACATATACTTACGAGAAAGACGGAAAAGCAGCGGCGAGAGCCGTGGCGGCCGTATACGGCAAAGGCTTTTATATGGGCAATTATTTAAAGATTACCTACTCCTGGCCGGACGGAGCACAGGAAGAAGGTGTGACCGATCATATCCTTGCGACTGTCACACTTTACAGTGATGCAGATTATCAAGATCCCATCGCAGAAGACAGCGAAGTCCTCGAATTCCGCCACAAAATAGCATGCAAGACCGACATAACGGCTATTGCACAGAAAGACTAGGTACGAACGCTGGCACCGAGGCGATTGTATAAATAAACGAAAGAAAGAGGAAAGAAAGAGATGTTCAAAAAACTCAAAGAGAACAACAAAAAAGGATTTACTCTGGTAGAGCTGATCGTTGTACTGGTAATCCTGGCAATCCTGGCAGCATTGCTGATCCCGGCACTGACAGGTTACATTGACAAAGCAAAAAATAAGAGTATCGTAGCAGAAACAAGACAGACCGTAATGGCTGCACAGACACTGGTAGATGAAAAGTATGCAAAAGCTGATGTAGGAGCTGATACTGTAAAAGTTGGTACAGATGAAGGAAATGTTACAAAAAAGGAAATTGCAGATCTGGCAGAGGTAGATGTGAACAATATTGGTAATGTTACCGTAAAAAATGGTAAAATTGATACTCTTGAGTATACAAAGAGTGGAAAAACTTGTACGTACACAGCAGGGGCTACAACAGGAACTGATGGTGCATACAATGTAGGAGACAAAAAATAATAAGTAGTTTATAGTTTTTCACCAGAAGGCGAGTAAACTATGATGTCAACACAGCGAGATGAAAATGATTCTTTTAAGATTTCAATTCAATATCGCATTCTCAGAATGGTTTTACTCGTTCCGGTGGTGATCCTGCCGGCGGTCGTTACAGTTATACCTGGGGTACTCCGAATTCTTTATCGGGCAGACGCTCAGGTAGCTCTGGGGCATGCAAAATCGGTGCGGCTGGTACTTCAGATAACTGGCAAAGAAACTTACGGCGGGAGCAGATCTTTTTGTGACGCCTCACGGGAAGGGGCGTCACGGAGAGCGTCTGTGCACCTCTGCAATCCGCCGGAGGCTATATCGAAATGAGAGTATCATTTCACCAAAAATATTACAGGACGAGTAACAGGAGAAGAAAATGTTAACAGTACTAGAAGCAATCTTATGGTTTTTAAGGTTTCTGTTCGGAGCTTGTATTTTCAGTTTTTTAAATGTTGTTATTGACAGGATGCCGCGTGGTGAGAGCGTGGTGAAAGGCCGCAGTCACTGTACGAACTGTGGAAGAGTTTTAACGGCATGGGAATTGATCCCGTGTTTCAGTTTCCTTGCACTGAAAGGCAAATGCAAGGGATGCAAAAGCCAGATCCCGGTAAGGGATTTCTGGTCAGAAGTGACAGGAGGAGCAGCTTTCTGTGGCTGCGTTTTGAGTTATGGCTGCGGCAGTTCCGGGATTTTATCCCTGAAGGGCGCAGTGATTTTTGCGTATTTAGGAATATTACTTGTGGTGGCCCGGATTGACTGGGACACTCAGATTATATATGACCGGTTTCACATTTTGATCCTTCTGCTGGGAGTGGCAGCACTGTGGCTGTTCCCGGAACATGGTATGGTTGACCGACTGATCGGTGCGGTGATCATTTCTGTTCCGATGCTTCTGCTGGCTCTTATTATACCGGGGGCATTTGGCGGAGGCGATATCAAACTGATGGCAGCGTCCGGATTCTTTCTGGGGACAGGCCCGGTGGTCTGTGCCATGTTTTTTGGCCTTCTGACCGGAGGCGGATACGGGGCGGCGATGCTGCTGGGAAAGAAGCTGGAGAAAAAAGATCACTTTGCATTTGGCCCGTTCCTGGCATTTGGTCTGGCACTGGCAGTATTTTTCGGAGATCAGATCGTGAACTGGTATTTGAGCCTTTTATCTTAGTCGGAGAAGACTCCCATTTCTATAAATGGCGAGCAACGAAGTGTAGAATGCACAGCGATTCTGTTGGGTAAAATAAAACCTCATAAAAACGGCACAACAGAAGAAAGGAGAAATTTATAAGTAACTAAAGATATTGCTTAATATGGTTAAATGTATTTAAATATACCTATGGAGGTATTATTATGAACATGTCAAATATCACGAATTATAAACCAAAAGATTTTGCTGAATTAATAGGTGTTTCTGTGAAAACATTACAGCGTTGGGACAGGGAAGGAATTCTAGAGGCAAACCGGACTCCAACGGATAGGCGTTATTATACTTACGACCAATATCTTCAATTTAAAGGCATAAAAACCCAAAATGATATACGCCAGGTAGTTATTTATGCAAGAGTTTCTACAAAGAATCAAAAGGATGATTTACAGAATCAAGTATCGTTTTTACGTCAATTCTGTAATGCCAGAGGCATTATTGTAGACCAATGTATGGAAGAATATGGAAGTGGTCTGAATTACAATCGTAAGAAGTGGAATAAATGATTGGATGAAGTAATGGAACAAAAAATCAAAACCATAATCATAACGCACAAAGATAGATTTATCAGATTTGGCTATGATTGGTTTGAAAAATTCTGCATGAAGTTTCATACGACCATAGTGATAGTAAACAAGGAAGAACTATCACCACAAGAAGAACTCGTGCAGGATATTGTTTCAATACTCCATGTGTTCTCTTACAGGTTGTACGGACTTCGTAAGTATAAAAAACAAATAGAAAGGGATGTGGAAATTGCTAAAGAGCTTCAAGACGGAAATCAATCCCACACCGGAGCAGAAAATCAGGATTCACAAGACGATAGGCACTTGCCGATATGTCTATAACTTCTACCTTTGTCACAACAAAGCCTTGTATGATAAAGG
>ENA-OQKN01001113-OQKN01001113.1-human-gut-metagenome-genome-assembly--contig:-NODE-1113-length-15919-cov-19.319022_pt1 | contig 15919 bp, 7 predicted proteins | sample MGYA00242776_ERZ504794 | MGnify/ENA primary metagenome ERZ504794 (study PRJEB26092, sample SAMD00036434) | human gut metagenome | host: Homo sapiens | study: EMG produced TPA metagenomics assembly of... | reverse complement strand
TCCAGACATTTTCATTATCTATTGGAATATCATTCATCAAACAATAGGAAGCGTCTGATGCATAGGTAAGTTCTGCACCATCTGCAAGAACCTTATCCCCTTCACCAACATTTCCATCTTTGTCTCCGGAAAACATCTGTGTTCCTGTACCGATTTGCAGAAGTTGCTGGTAATTGTAGATACATATTTTTCCATCTTCATAATCTGGATTTGCTTCTTCCAAAGTATCTGAGGTGTTTTCATCCTCGATAATTGTTTCTTCTCCATCTGTAAATCCTTGATCTTCAGAATTACCAAATTCCTCTGTTACTTCAGAACTAATATCTGTATTTGGCTCTGATTCTCCTTCAAAAGAATCAGGAATATCACTTTCCGTGATATCAGATATTTCAGATGTATCACTGCTGAAACCATCCTGTTCCGATATATCTGTAAATTCACTATTGGTCTGCACATTCATTCTTTCTGAATCTTCAGCATTCGCAACTACGACTTGCGAAGATAATAATGTAACACACAGAACAACTGCTGTAATTCGTCTTAAAACACTCAATTTCTTGTTCATAAAATCGCCTCAAATCTTCTGTCATGCTTGACTTTTTGTTACTTTTAACCACTCTGGCTGCTTTGCTGCCGCCGTCAAGCACTGGATCAGTTTTTCAGAAAACACTCCGCATTCACCATTTGAAATCATCCGTATTGCTTCTTCCGGTTCATATTTTCTTTTGTATGGACGATCATTGATCAATGCATCGTAAGCATCGACAATCCCAACGACCTGTGCACACATTGGAATCGCATTTCCTTTTAAACCATCCGGATATCCTGATCCATCATATCTTTCATGGTGGTGTCTGCATATTTCATAACTATATTGGTTCAGCTTTTCCGTTATTACTCCTTTTGGGAATCTCCGGGTCATCGCTGCACCTACTAATGGATGTTGTTTTACTACATTCATTTCTTCATCTGTCAACTTTCCATTTTTATTCAAAATTTCAATTGGTACTTTTATCTTTCCAATATCATGAATCGGTGCCACATGGGCTACTGAAGCAATTTCTTCATCCGTAATTCCGTATTCCGGATAATTCTTCTGCAATTGAAGATATACCTGTTTCGTATAGAAACTGATATCATCTTGATACCCTGATTCAACTATCTGATTATGATTCAATACAGTAGTTAAAAGCGATACCATATCCCAATACTGCTTTGCCATATCCTGTTCTTTTTTTATGAGTTCTCTTTCCATCTTTATAACCGTGTTCTGGACAATCTTCTCATTATGTAAGGTGATAATTGCAGTATTCTCATTTGTATCTATATATTTTTTTGCTTCCATCCAAACATATGCATTCTTATCTTTTCCGGTAATTCTGCGATATGGAAGATCTTTTTCCATACATCCATCAACTAGTCTTTCTTCTAATCCTTCACTTGATAAGAAGTCATGAACCATTTTTTTGTCAGAAGCATACACGTATCTTTCTACATATTGGCTTATGAACTCTTCATAGCTTTCTGTTTTCCTTACTTTCTCATACACTTCACGGATATGTGAATATACACACTCGTAGCTTTTTTCCTTCAAGTTCAGTTTTAATACAACATAAAATCGTCCAAAATATTCATCTTCTCCAGGGCGGATAACATCTGAAACTTTTACACTCTCTAATTTATTATTGTATGTATTCTGCAGACTCAACAATATTTTATGTATCTTGCAGGTATTTTCTAAATTTCTGGAGCAAAAACGATCTTCTTCTAAACAACGATTAATTGCCATTGTTTCCTCTACACACGATATAATTTCCATCAAAGAAATGTTCTCCGGTTGTTTTGCCAGCATATAGCCACCATTTGTACCTTCACAGGCAGTGACTATTTTTGCATTTTTCAGTTTTTTCGCTATTTTAGGAACATAATTAGCAGAAACATTTAGCTTCCGTGATAATTCTGATGTAGATACCATCCGTTCCTGTGCTGCTAAGTAACACACAATTCTAATTGCGTAATCTGTTGAATTTTTTAGTTGCATCGTTATCCCTCTAATCTAAGCCCTGCAAAGTCTTAGTTTGTATCAAAAAAATACTATCCTCTGTAGCAGTGATTCTTTTCCTGAAATATTTTCTCATCATTTACCCAATTATACAGATTGAAACCGGTTAATATAATGTACAATCAATGAAAATATTTATCCGTTTTTTTGTAAAATCTGTTCCATTGTATCGATATTCTCCATTAATATCTTTTTATGAACTTCGTTCAAAAAAAAGAAACCATGCCTCAACACGATTTCTCTTTCTTTTTCTATTCTATTTCTTTTAACATTTTATAAATAATCAGACCATTACTGACTGCCAGCACTTCATTTGCATTGTCAAAATTAATTCCAGAAATTTGTTTTATTTTTTCAAGTCTGTAAGATATCGTTCTATAATGAACAAACATTGCACCTGCAGTTTTCTTGATGCTTTGGTTATTTCTAAGATACATCTGCAAGGTTGTAATCAATTCTCCCTTATGTTCATCATCATATAAATATAATTTCTTTAATGTTTCCGGAATGCATCTTTCCAATTCCGTCATATCATCAACTTTGCCGAATATCTGGAAAAATCCGAGGTTCGAATAATGTACTACTGACTTATTCTTATCACCAGTCACCAGGCGGATAATCTCAATATACTTGATAGCCTGACTTGCTTCGTAATAAGATTCTTTCAATCGTTGATACCCTTCCACACTTTTTCCTATACCAATCTGAAAGTCTGTATCTTTCTTTCTATAAAGGATGCTTCGCTGGATAACCTCCTCTATTTCTTCCATCTCTTTCTGATATTCCAGTTCTGTCTGATCGGAATCTACCTGTTGAATCATAACAATCTGATCCATATTTCTGTAAATAAGCGCATCCGGCAAAAGATGCATCAATTCACCCTCGATAACACCTACTTCGTGAAGCTGTTCTTTTGTATATTTTCTTTGTACATTTTTTGTGATGGTATGAAAATCAACAACCCTGTAAGTATCGCTTTCTTTCATTCCGAGCTGTGCTGCCACTTCAGTCATTTCTTTCGAACTCAGTAATCCATTCAGAATATTTTGGATAATATCTCTCTGATACGTCTTTTTTTCTTCATCCTGTGCAAATTCACTCAAAAATCCATCCTGTAAGTTAATAGTCGCATTTTCGAGTTCCATACAAACATCCTGTTCTTTTTTTCTTAGCTCCTGTTCCATTGTTACAATCGCATTCGGAATCACTTTTGTATTATGAAATGTAATAATTGCTGTATTCTCCTTTACATCCACATACTTACTAGCTTTCATCCATACATACGATGTACCGTTATTTTCGATGATTCCGCGATAGAAAATTTCTTCTTCCACACATCCATCTACAAGATGTTCTGTTAAATTCTCACCTGCAAGACATTTCTGGACATTTACCCAGTCTGCTTCACAAATATATTTTTCCGCATATTTTTTTATAAAGTCATCATATGATTCTGCTGTTTTTACTTGTTCATAGACATCATGATTATGAGAATAAATACATTCATAATCTTTTCCTCTCAGATTAACTTTTATAATCACATAAAATTTTCCAAGATATTCATCCTTACCAGGACGGATAATGTCTGATATCTTTACGCTTTCCAAGCGGTTATTGTATATATTTTGCAGATCCAGCAGAATCTGATGTACTTTACAGCAGGCTATATAATTTTTGGAGCAACCTCCCTCTTTTTCCAGGCACCTGCTAATTGCCATGGTGGATTCTGTACACGCTATCACATCCCTTAAAGATATATTCTCTGGCTGTTTTGCAATCTGATATCCACCCTTTATCCCTTCACAGGCTTTTATGATTCCTGCTTGTTTTAATTTTTTTGTTATTTTTGGAATATAACTGGACGGAACACTTAGTTTCTGAGATAATTCTGATGTAGAGATCATCTGCCTTTGTGCTGCCAGATAACATACGATTCTGATAGCATAATCCGTTGTACTTGTAAGCTGCATAGCTTTCCCCTTCCCTTAACTAAACTATTTTAAGTATTAATTCGTCTTAAAAAAATAGTGGGTTCCTGTCGGACGATGAAATTGATTATTCAAAAATTTCCATCAATTTCATCAAGATATGGGGGCCATTCTACTCTATCATCAGATATAAGATTTAGAATTCTATAAATAATAATATCGCAACATATAGTAATGCGATGATGGGTTTTCAATATAATTTTTTCTCATTGTCTATTTGGATCAGATAATGTTGTTTCTCATCACCATTTCCAAGATTGTATACCATTTTAATTTTTTTTGTAATGTTCCAAACAGGAAAAGTTTTTTTATTTTTTTGTAAAATCTGTTCCATCGTATCGATACTCTTCCATATAATACTTTTTTTATGAACTTCGTTCAAAAAAAGAAACCATGCCTCAACATGATTTCTCTTTATTTTTCTATTCTATTTCTTTTAACATTTTATAAATAATCAGACCATTACTGACTGCCAGTACTTCATTTGCATTGTCAAAATCTATTCCAGAAATTTGTTTTATTTTTTCAAGCCTGTAAGATATCGTTCTATAATGAACAAACATTGCGTCTGCAGTTTTCCTGATACTTTGCTTATTTCTAAGATACATCTGCAAGGTTGTAATCAATTCTCCCTTATGTTCATCATATAAATATAATTTCTTTAATGTTTCCGGAATGTATCTTTCCAGTTCCGTCACATCATCAACTTTGCCGAATATCTGGAAAAATCCGAGGTTCGAATAATGTACTACTGACTTATTCTTATCACCAGTCACCAGGCGGATAATGTCTATATACTTGATAGCCCGACTTGCTTCGTGATAAGATTCTTTCAATCGTTGATACCCTTCCACACTTTTTCCTATACCAATCTGAAAGTCTGTATCTTTCTTTCTATAAATGATGCTTCGCTGGATAAAATCCTTTACTTCTTCCATCTCTTTCTGATACTCCAGTTCTGTCTGATCGGAATCTACCTGTTGAATCATAACAATCTGATCCATATTTCTGTAAATAAGCGCATCCGGCAAAAGATATGTCAATTCACCCACGATAACACCTACTTCATGAAGCTGTTCTTTTGTATATTTTCTTTGTACATTTTTTGTGATGGTATGAAAATCAACAACCCTGTAAGTATCGCTTTCTTTCATTCCGAGTTGTGCTGCCGCTTCAGTCATTTCTTTCGAACTCAGTAATCCATTCAGAATATTATGGATAATATCTCTCTGATACTTCTTTTTCACTTCATCCTGTGCAAATTCACTCAAAAATCCATACTGCAAGTTAATAATCGCATTTTCGATTGCCATATAATCAAGTTCTATCAGTTCTCTATTTTCTTCTGTTATTGTTATATATATTTCCACCTCATTCAATATGGCAAATTTCACTACATATTGAACACGGCTTCCCTTCATCTGCTTCATATATTGAAATTTCGTAATAATATTGGGTTTATATGGCTGAATTTCATCTGACAATATTAACTTGGAGTTGTCCGAGTTTGTTGAAACCATACAATTAAGATTACCATAATACAATACAACAGGATTCTCGATCATGATACTTAAAAATTTGATAATATCACTTGCTGTATTGCTTGATCCATTATTTTTTAAAATAAACGTATTAAAATTATCATGTGTGATTTTAAAATACTTTAAGCGTGCAGTTTCTTTATCGAATACCTGCATTATAACATGGCGGATAATTCCCCAGTAATATAAATCTTCTGGAATTTCTACCAGAGGAATTTCATATTTTTTGCAGTGTTTTTCTAATAAACTCAATCTGCGTCCTGTAGGATCATATTCTTTTCTTTTCTTTACAATGAATCCACTTATATCACTTTTAACTAAATCTTCAAAATGCTGCTCTACTTCTCGATCACTGCATGATAAATATACCTGAAGACTGGTTATGAGTATTTCACCACCCGTCAGGTATCGCTCCATATCTTCAATTTCGATTATTCGAATGCCTTTCACTTCCAAATCTAGACCTTTTTCACCGCAAAGCAGCTTCATTTTTGGAAATTGTTCTGATTCAAGTAATTTTCTTACAGTATATCCCATCGTTACTCCTTATCCATTGCCAAATCAATACAACATAATATCTGTTATGTTGTACAGTGCCTTTATTAACCTGTTCTACCCTATTTCTGCAAGTCATTCATTTCCTCTAAAAGAGAACTTTAAGCAATAAAAATAATAAAGATTATAGCCAATTTACCAAAAGCGGTACTTAAATAGGGCACAGCTACCAAAAAATCAGAAAGGAACTATGTAATATGAACAGCATAACAGATAGCAGGGTGTTATTTAACATTATATCGTACGAAAAATAATCTGTCCATAAACAACATAACAGATATTATGTTGTACATTCCAATATTTCCTGTTCGACAATCTTATCCAGCTTCTTTTGGAACACTGTTTCTGTAGTTGCTGTATATATTCTCGTTACATTGATACTGCTATGTCCAAGTAAATCCGCAAGACCTGTAATATCTTTTGTCACTTTATAATAAATCCTTGCAAATAGATGTCGAAAATTATGCGGGAATATTTTTGATTCTGCTACTCCTGCCTTTTCTTTTAATCGTTTCATTTCTCTCCAAATATTACTTCTGTCTTTTAACTTCCCATTTTTCGTGACAAATATCCAACCTTCTGCTATTTGGTTATTATGGCAATAAGAAAGAAGTTTCCTTTGCAATACCTTCGGCAAAAAAATTCTTCTATACTTTCCTTTATTATAAATCTCTATCTTTCCAGATTTTACACGCTCCACTGTAAAATATTTTATTTCACTGATCCGGATTCCTGTGCAAGCTATTGTTTCGATACACAGGGCAAGCTGTTCTTTTCCTTCCGCTATAGCTGTTACAATCAATTTCCTGCATTCTTTTTCTGTCAATTCTTTCTGATCCTGCAAAAAAGGCTGCTTCTGCACTTTTATTCTTTTCACTTTCAGATTCCCTACATCCAAAAATTCCAGGAACTGATTCAATGCGGCAAGCATCGAATTAACACTATTAACAGCATATTTTTGGACAAGCCAATCTTTATATTGCAACAATACTTTTTTATTGATCCGCTTATCATCTGCCAAAAAAGATAAAAACTTTTTTATATCTGCCATATATTTATTGATTGTTGCCTTTGCATTTTCTTTCTGATATAAATAATCTGCAAATTTTTCTATCTCACTTTCTGATACCCCTATTGAAAAATCCATCTGTTCCATAATCATAGTCCTCCTGAGAATTCATTTTCTTTCATTATAGCTGTTCGCTTTTTCGTATTCCCATACACTACTTTTTCTACTTGTTATGTATCCACGGTTTTTCAATATTTATCTCCAATTATATATCGTATTGTTGATTTTAGTCAACAGTAGGCGATTATTTTTATCATCGATTGTGGATATAATTTAACAATACGAGAGGAGATGTTTTATACTAATGTCGGATAGCGAATTATGTTTACAGGAAATTGGAAAAAGAATTATGGATCGTCGAAAAAAGCTGGGACTCACTCAAGAAGCACTTGCAGAAAAAGGTGATGTCACTACCCAGTTTGTTTCTTATGCGGAATCAGGAAAACGGGCAATGAGACCTGAAAATCTGTTAAAAATCTCCTCTGCTTTAGAAGTAAGTGCCGACTATTTGCTCACTGGTGAAATTATTGATAAGGATCTGTTGATTCTCTCAGATAAGCTCCGCAAGCTCACACCATCACAGGTACGCACAGTTGAAGCTATTATAGACGAATGTAACAATCTATTTAATCAAAAATAACTCTTCTCTCACGTCAAAAAAGGAATGAAAGCTACCAAAACAGTAACTTCCATTCCTTTTTTCAATTATCTCACACCATAATCAGCTCCTCTCTCAGGCTTATCTTTTCCCTGTTTTTCTTGAATAATCTTCTTATTGATTTCAAGCCGTTCATGAATGGATAATTTCTTATCTTTTCCATCTACCGTCTGCTTCTGCTGCGCCGTTTTTCTATCTGTCTTTCCTGCATCCTTAACCACTGCATTCGCTTCGGTACTTGTTACTCGCTCATCTACTCTTCCTTCATTTCTTTCCGCTATCTGCTGTTCTCGTCTCTCCTTCACACCTTGTTCTTCCAGGTTGCGAAAGCTCTGCAGATACGGAAGCACATGGTTCTGCATATCTGTCAGATCTTCCATATACTTTTGGAACTCTTCACTTCCTTTGCCTTTCTGGTAATTGATCCAATACTCATCTGTAAGCTTCATTTCATTATCATACTTTAACTGACTCACAATACCGCCATGTCCATTTCCAATATCCATTGATTTCTTGAAATGATGCAGCATCTGTTCACCTTTTTCCGCATAATATACCGTCACATATATCTTTGCGATTTTTTTAGGTTCCTCTGTCTTCGGATCACGTTTTGCATACCATTCTTTATCCATTTCTGCTGTTTTTGCATCTAACTCGGATAACTTCTGACATCTTGGATTCATGAGATTACTCTCTTCACAGAAGTTTACATACACCATTGGTTCCATATCTTTGGGAAGTTCCGGTTCATAAGCTTTCAGTCTTTCAATCAATACACCTGCACGCACAGACTGGTCACATTCTTCGTCTACAATATCCTTCAGATACGAAATATAGGAATGAATATTTCCACTTCGCAAATCCAGCATCACTTCCTGTACCGTATTTTCTCCTATCTCCACATTATCTCGATACTCATACGGATCAAATGCTTCTGCAATCTCATCCAGTGCCTCTGCCAGCTGTTCTGTAGTCATCTTCTCTGGATACATTGCTTCTCGAACATCCCGCATCGGTACGTACTTATAGTCCGGCAATGCTTCATGAATTTTCTCAATCCCTTCCCGTACCAGTGCAAGTTCTCCATAAAATCGAACATCGTCCATCAGATTTCCAAGTACTGTATTTCCTTTTACGATTGCAAATTCAGCATCATCGTAGTAACTGTCTTCCGGATCACGATAGATAATCCCCATACTGCATACTCGATAGGCATTTTCAGGATTTTCCCTATATTTTTCATAGACTGCAGCTATCTGATTAACATCGGTACTTTTTTCATAAGCTCCCATATCATGGAACTCATCGCATTCTGCCGCAAAGTATTCCAGATACGGTTCTTTCTTCGGTGGCATATTATTGAGGACATTATCAATCATGTTATAATTTGCCTCTTCCAGTTCTTCTACCTTTGCCAATGGCTTATATTCTCCCTGGCTTTTCTGAATCTCTGCCATTACAACCTCATCCATTTCTTCTACCTTTTCCATCAACTGATCATAATCCCCACGGATGCGTTCTCCAATCCAGCCTTCGTCTTTCAGAAGTTCCTCTGCCGCTTCTTCAATAGAAATTTCACCATTTTCATAGACGCCACCATCCATCAGGCGGAAATCTTCATCGTAAAAGGAATAATCATATCCTTCTTCTGTTCTCTGAATAGCAAAATAACGTTCTCCTACCTCATATGCCAGTTCACTAAGAACCTGTTCTTCCAGATTCAGGAAAGAATCCAGCTGTTCAAAACTGATACTGTCTACAAAATGAGCTGTTACTTTTTTCCCATCATTCAAAACAACGATATCACTGACAGACAGGGAATGCCCGCGGAAGTCTTTCGGTCTGTCAATGTTGAACCTTTCAAAAATATCATCCAGTGACGTATTTCCCAGTAATTCTCCAACATAGACCAGCTTATAATCTTCTTTTTTTATCTGCATACTATGACTTTCAATAAAACTCATATTCATAAATGCATAGTTTTCACCCGGTGAATCATCCTTGATCTGATAAATGCCAAAGGTTCGCCTTGTTCCTAACAATAGTTTTGCCTCTTTCAAAGACTGAATCTGCGGATATTTTTGCATTTCCCATTCCAGGTTACGAAAACGCTCCCGTTCTGCCATGGACATCTGATAATGCTCCGGTCCTCGTTCGATTTCCTTGCGTTCCGTGACATAGACCGGTGATGAAAAATTAGTAATCAGATAGATATCTGCTCCGGCATCGTATAATTTCAATGCTTCTTCCTGGTCAATGACACTCATAGGCTCCTGAAATGCTCCCACATCTTCATCGGCATAATCCAGATCCTGATCCCTTATCCGTTCCCACATCTGTAATTCCATGCCAAACAGACCTTCATGCGCCTGTATCATTTCTTTACTTGCATACTCTCCCTTGTCGCCATCGCTGCCCAGGCAATAAATCTTAGAGCCCATTCTGTGATAATCCAAAGCTGCTTCTTTTCTAAGCGGCACCATGTCTTCTGCTGTATATCCATAATCACGTAATTCCAGCTTACCTATGGTTGGATCTGGTAAGTCCTGAATATCCATTTTTGCATCATCCAGAAGTTCCTCTACTTTATCTTCATCTGCCTGATTGATTGCATCTGTCAGATTTCTTACCAACGTCCTTACTTTCTCTTCCTCGCTAATCAGATTTGCATATTCAAAAATCTGTTCCTTTACATCCGCTGGAATCTCTATTTCCATGTGTTCTGCACGGTCTATCTGTTCCTGCGTATATTCCTGCATTTTCTGCGTTTCTTTTCCTGTTATCATATTTCTCGCCATTCAAATTCCTCCTGTGTTCTAAAAAATGGCATAACCGGCAGAACCTTCTTCTACCAAATTATGCCATCTTTCCTGTTTACTTATTCCAAACCGAAGTCCCGTTTTCTGGTTTCCTTGCCAGTTTCACTTTCCCGTTGACTTTTTTCTTTATAAATCTGCAGTTTCTCATGGATAGAACCTCGTGCCGGTCTTTCTTCTTTCTCTTTTGATTTCGACTGCTCTGTTTCTGTATCTTCCCGCTCATCCATATTGAGAAGTGCATTTAACTCTGACAATCGCTCCAGTTTCTGGTTCAACTCCTCTTCTTTTGGAAATGGCTTCCCGACTTCCTCTTTGGCATTTGCCAGCTGTTCCTGTACGGTTTCCAGTTTCTGCTCAGCTTCTGCCAGTTTTTCCGGATAGCTTTCCAAAAGATTATTAATACGAGTGATATTTCCCAAAGCATCTGCTCCAAGATGAACTTTCGAGACAGCCTCATGTTTGACAGATAGAATAAATTCTTTACTCCATCCATCAAACTGAATCCTCATATTGAATCCCTGATAGTTTCCGATATCCATCGCAGCATCTACAGCTTTAATATCTTTACATACCGCCAGAAGTGCTGCTCCTGCCTCTTTCTTTTCTGTGAACACTTTGCCACCAATCTCCATAGCAAACTGTTCTGGATCTGTGATTTTATGCTCCGAATAATGAGCGATATCTGCCTTGTAGCTGTCTATGATCTCCGTCAGTTTTGCAATCTGTTGTGGAAAGTTCCTTGCAATATCATCTTCCAGGCGGTACTGGTTATTCATGTGGTTGGCTTTTAAAAGCTTTAATTTCGCCACATCCACATCCAATGCCATCTTCTCTTTTACTGCCGGATTTCCGGTTGCCAGTGCCTTGACCTCTGCATAGGAAAGTGCCGCTTCGTCCACATCTTCACAGCTTCGCACAGGTGCTTTACTGGTCATAATCTGGGAAATGAATTTCTGCTTATTCTCGATCAGCTGCCACATGTAGCTGTCAAATGTGGATTCTGTTACATATCGGAAGATATGAACCTTTTTATTATGATTTCCCTGGCGGATAATACGCCCTTCTCTCTGTTCCAAGTCAGATGGTTTCCAGCCAATATCCAGATGGTGCAACGCAATCAGACGATCCTGCACGTTGGTCCCGGCACCCATCTTTGCTGTTGAGCCAATCAAAAAACGAACCTGCCCGGATTTCACTTTTCCAAACAGCTCCGTCTTTTTTGCTTCTGTATTTGCATCATGAATAAAAGCAATCTCTTTTTCCGGTACACCTTTTTCCATCAATTTCTGCTTCAAGTCATCATAAACATTGAAGCTGCCATCGCCTTTCGGGGTACTCAAGTCACAGAAAATCAATTGTGCAGATTTCTGTGCTGCCGTGTCTTTCCAGATCTCATAACTTTTCTCTGCACAGACTGATATTTTGCTTTCTGGATTATCTGGCAATAATTCGTTCACCAAACGCTGATCCAATGCCAATTTTCTTCCATCATTGGTGATTTTCAGCATATTATCAACCGAGGCATCCACCCCGCCATTTCTGACAACTTCTGCACGTTCCCCCAGACTTTCTACGATTTCTTTCTGCTGTTCCGTTGGTTTCAGCACCACTGTTTCATATTCCGCCTCAGGCACAGGAAGCTTTAACTGATCGGAAGTCTTGATATCTGCAATCTCCTTGAACATATTCATCAGTTCCGGGATATTATAGAATCTGGCGAATCTTGATTTTGCTCGATATCCTGTTCCTTCCGGTGCAAGTCCGATGCTCGTGACAACTTCTCCAAAAGTGGAAGCCCAGGAATCAAACAATCCAAGTCCCATATTCTGCAATTTGCTGTTCTGCAGATACCGCTGCATAACATATAATTCCGTCATGCTATTGCTGATCGGTGTGCCCGTAGCAAAGGTAATGCCTTTTCCTCCGGTAATCTCATCCAGATACTGACATTTATTGAACATATCCGCCGACTTCTGTGCTTCGTTCTGTGCAATCCCGGCTACATTTCTCATTTTTGTATAAAGGAACGCATTTTTATAACTGTGTGCTTCATCGACATACAAGTGATCCACTCCTAGTTCTTCAAACGTAACTACCTGATCTTTTTTCTCTTTCTGATTCAGTTTTTCCAGCCTTGTCTGCAGTGTTTTTCTGGTCTTTTCAATTTGTTTGACAGTATAACGTCCGCCGTCCTGTTCATACCTTGCACTCTGGATTGCCATTTCCAGATCATCAATCTGCCTCCGCAGCATGGCTTCCTGTCTCTCATCAGAAATCGGAATACGCTCAAACTGGGAATGACCGATAATAACAGCATCGTAATTTCCCATAGCGATTCTGGCACAGAACTTCTTTCGATTTGCCGGTTCAAAATCTTTCTTCGTTGCCACCAGGATATTAGCACCCGGATATAACTGCAGGAATTCTGCACCCCACTGCTCCGTCAAATGGTTTGGCACGACAAAGAGATTCTTCTGTGATAATCCCAGTCTTTTACTTTCCATTGCCGCCGCTACCATTTCGTAGGTCTTCCCAGCTCCTACTACATGAGCAAGAAGCACATTTTCTCCATAAAGCTGATGTGCGACAGCGTTTTTCTGATGTGGGCGAAGTTCAATTTCCGGATTCATTCCTGGGAAAGTTAAATGACTGCCATCGTATTCACGGGGACGGATGCTGTTAAATCGTTCATTGTACACTTTTACCAGCCTCTCTCGTCTCTGCTGGTCTTTAAAAATCCAGTCCTTAAATGCTGCTTTCATGGCATCCTGCTTCTGTGATGCCAGCATGGTTTCTTTCTTATTAAGGACACGGATCTCATCACCATTTTCATTGACACTCTTATCATAGATGCGTACATCTTTCAGGTTCAGGGTATCTTCCAGAATCTTATAGGCATTTGCTCTCTCAGTTCCATACGTTGCATAGGCAAACGCATTTTGGGGACTGTCGGCATTCTTTCCTGTAATCCTCCACTCACCATTTACCTCAGAGAATTTCACCTGTATTTCTTTCTGAAGCAGATACCATGGTGTATGCAATGTTTCTTGCATAAAATCCTGATAATCCGAAGGTTCAATCCAGGTAGCTCCAATACGCACTTCAATCTCCGATGCTTCCAGATCTCTCGGCTGAACTGCCTCTAGTGCACGCACATTCGATGTGAATTCCGGATGATTCTCTGCAAAAGTTCTCGCAGTATTTAATTTATCCCTAACATTTCCGGAGAGATATTCATCTCCGCTTTCCCACTGGTCTGTCAGTGGATTTTTGAAGATAACTCCAACCAGCTCTTCTGTAATTTTCTCTTCGGTCTTTCCGGTCAGCTGTGCCATATATGGGAGATCTACTTTCGCCCTTTCATTTAAAGACAGAGCAAGTGCTTCTGTGGCTGTCTCCACACTTGTCACAGCAACCGCCTTTTTGATGGTTCGTTTGGTGAACATGTCCACTTTCCGCTTCAATGTTCCATCTTCATTCAAGTCTTCCAGGGAACACAGCAGACAATAAGAAGAATCATCAGAAAATGCCCGTTTATTAGCATTACTTCCAATAACTCCATACTTTGCTGTGTAGGTATCATACACCTGATTCAGTTTTTCCTGCTGTTTTTGGATTTCTTCGTCTGTGACAAATTCTTCCATCTGCATGGCGATCAGCTCACGAACGGTATCACGGATTGCAACCATGCCTTTTACACGTTCTGCAGTGGCTGCAGGCATTTTCACCTGATTCATCAAAGAGTTGACACGATAATATACCTGATCATCTACCACCGTATAGCTGTAATTTCTAACATTCGGATCAGCCGGAATACTCTCTGGCATCTCATCCAGTTCTGTTTCCACATCTACTGCCGGTACCATGCTTCCCTTAATTTGTTTCACAGCTTCTTGTAACTGTAATTCCAAATCAGCTCCTTCCATTGGAGCACAGGTTGTTTCCATACCATACGGACCGGTCACTTCTTTCATCTCACCCAGAATCATTTCCGGATGCTGAACAAAATACTTGTTAATGGTAATTCCATTTGCATCACTCTCCAAATCCACCCATTCCGGCATTTCTTTTGTAAGGCTTTCCCTCTTCTGGAAAAAAAGGATATCAGCACTGACTTCTGTTCCTGCGTTTGCCTTAAAAGCTGTGTTCGGCAGTCGGATTGCTCCTAGCAGATCTGCCCGCTCTGCCAGATATTTCCGGACTTCCGGTGATGCTTTATCCATGGTTCCCTTTGTTGTGATCAGCGCAGCCACGCCGCCTGGACGTAACTGATCTATCGTTTTGGCAAGAAAGTAATCATGAATCATGAAATTGTAGCGATCATACTGACGGTCATTGACCTTGTATGCACCAAATGGCACATTTCCAATCGCCACGTCAAAGAAATCATTAGGATAATCTGTCTTCTCAAAACCTTTGATTTGAATATTGGCATCTGGATAAAGCAGCTTTGCAATTCTGCCACTGATACTGTCCAGTTCCACACCATAGAGTTTGGACTGGTTTAGATTCTCCGGAAGCATTCCAAAGAAGTTACCAACTCCCATAGATGGCTCCAGAATATTTCCTTTTGTAAATCCCAGATTCTCCAACACCTGATACATACTTTCAATCACAATCGGCTGTGTATAATGAGCATTTAAGGTGGAAGCTCTGGCTGCAGCATATTCCTCTGGTGTAAGAACCGTCTTTAATTCCAGATATTCTGTCTCCCATGCAGCTTTTGTCTCATCAAATGCATCTGCAAGACCTCCCCAGCCGACGTACCTGGATAAGATTTTCTGTTCCTCTGATGTCGCATTGCGGTTCTCATCCTCACATTTCTTTAACAACTGGATAGCCATGATATTGGCTCGGAATTTCTCCTTCGGTGTTCCCTGTCCAAGTTCATCATCTGTGATACGGAAGTTCGTTGCTTGAATCGGTTCTACTATTCCGTTAATCTCTTCCAAAGATTCTTTTTCTTCCGATACCTCAGCTTCTCCCGATAATTCTTTTTCTTTTTTATCATAATCTGTCCACACACGTTGAGAAATAGCAGTAAAATACGAGGACTCTTCCTCCATAATTTCTTCCCTGATTTCCCGTAATTCATCTAAGGTATCCGCATTTACAGTTTTGTTGTGATAATGATAATAAAGTACTTCTTGTCCGAGTTTTACATCCAGACGTTCCAATTCTTGTGTTGACATTCGATTCCAAATATCATCTTTTTCCGTATGAATCG
>ENA-OQKN01001102-OQKN01001102.1-human-gut-metagenome-genome-assembly--contig:-NODE-1102-length-16085-cov-3.597506_pt1 | contig 16085 bp, 12 predicted proteins | sample MGYA00242776_ERZ504794 | MGnify/ENA primary metagenome ERZ504794 (study PRJEB26092, sample SAMD00036434) | human gut metagenome | host: Homo sapiens | study: EMG produced TPA metagenomics assembly of... | reverse complement strand
GGATTTACTGAGATTGTGCCTTTTGAAATGTCTATCAAATGGGAACTTGACAAGAGTGAAGGACTTTCCAATGGCGACAAGGTAACAGTTACGGTTTCTTACGACAGTGATGCAGCTAAAGAACAAAATATCAAAGTAGAAGGAGATTGTACCAAAGAATTTGAAGTCTCTGGTTTGAAAGAGCCTATTGAACTGGACGCATTTGACAGCAGTATCTTTGATGTAGAAGCTGGGGAAAAGGGTGTTGTTGTACAGATGGATGGAACATCTCCAAATATTATGATTTATATCTCGAACAGCATTGACAGCGACAATCCTCTTTCAAAAGTGGATTATTCCATTGAAGGAGATGAACAGGAATTAGGTACATACAAAAACGGTGATGAAATTACCATTGTTGCAACACTCCCGAAAGATCTGGCAACAGAGGGATATGTTCTGAAAGAAGAGAAGAAGACAATTACAGTCGGTGGTGTAAACGAATATATCTCTTCTATGGATGAATTAACAGATGCAGACTGGGATGTTATCAACAGCAAGATTGAAGAATTTAAAGCGTCGAATTTATCTGGTGGCACATACTCTGGATTAAGTATCGTTACAGACTCAGGCAATCAGACGATTCAGGGATTTTCTGATGTCAACTTTGATAAAGCATACATGATTAATGCAAAAGTAAATGAAATGGATAATTTCTGGGGAGAAGAAGCACACAACAAACTTTCCGTTCGCTTTAAGATGAATGTCAATAAAATCTATAAAGAAATGGTCGGAGAAGAATCTGTTTCTGAGGATGTATATGGAATGATTCATACAACAAACTTAAAACGGAGTCCAGACGGAAGCCTTGAAATTGGTGATTTCTATATGTATGAGGATTGTTACCCAAGTGAAGTAGCATTTGAAGAAGCAGTGATTAATGAAAAAGCCAATGATTTTACAATTTCTGAAAAAGCATTGAATTAATGGAGGATGTTATGGGCTGGAAGGAATTTTTAGGACCAAGAGGAAAAGATGAGTATGATAATCAGGCGATAGAAATATATAACGACTGGGTTCATATGATTAACAGTGATGCAGAAAGAGAAGTGTTTGTAAAGAAAGGACTGGATCCAGACTTTATGAATGAATTTTGCTTCTATCCAATAGAACATTGGGATCGATTGATTCAGTGGGCGAAAAATTATTATGCAGAGCAGGAAGCCCCTAATTATAGAGACAGGCTGAAACGGGCTACTCTTTTACGAATAGGGGTTGATCCAGAATTCATGGAGAGTGTAAATGATCCTTGTTATCCAAATGTATGGATGCAAGGAAATGCATTAACTGGAGCATATCATGAAGCCGTAAATGATTGGATGGATAATTCTCCAACATTTGATGAAGTAAGTTTCGGATTGAATTCTTTTTCTAATGCGATAGTGATTCGTAATGATAAGGATTTTGAAGTGCAGGAAAATGCAAGAACTATGACGTTTATTCCATCGGATCAGGCAGATTTTTTGGATGAAGAACAGTACGAGGATGAAGAAGATGACCTGATAGATGGAGAAGATGATCTGCCAGATGAAGAAGAAATGATTCCATTGGATGAATTTCTGGCACGAATGGATGCGGAATATGAAGAGGAAATGAGAAGTCGTGGAAATCCAGTTGACGGATATGAAATTACAGCGCCGAATGGAGAAACGCATATTTATCCAATTCCAAATCCAAGCTTTATAGCCCAATTAAAAGCAGGCATCAATCTTCCTGGGTGTGATAGATATGGGAACAAGCTTCACCCGAATGATCCGAAAGTACGATACGAACAGGAAAAAAGAGAGCAGGAAGAAAGGGATCTGGAAATGCAAATGTTGGAAGAGGAAGACGAGTACAATAATGCTTGTGAAATGGCCTTTATCCATGGTGGAGATCCAGAAGATTATTTATAAATGAGGTGGGGCAAAAGATGAATGAGAGAAAGAATTTAACAATTATGGACTATTTTGCTTTATATCAGATGTCTCTAAGAAGCTTTTTCTGGAGAGTAGATGGAAGGCAAATGGTGACCAGAATGGGCAATGATTTTTTATCACTGTGCTTTGTTGGCGTTGCACTTATGTTCAGTTATCTTATACCAATACTTATTTTATGGACTTTGGTAACTATAGCAAAATCAATTGTTAGTATTCCGTTTTCTGTAATTACTGGGAATGAAGCAGCTGGAATGTTACCAATATATATTTTGCAGTTAGTTATGTTGATTATTTTTTACATTATAGTTTCGCCGTTGGTTCTGAATAAAGACAGAGCGAAGTATAATCTTCATTTCAAACAGTCTACATGGTGGAAGAATACAGGAATCAGCCCAAGCAGAATCAAAAAAGATAAAGGTCTTTACGGAGAATATATTGCTACGATGGTGGCAGAACAATGTTTGGAGAGAAATAAAATATACGGAAAAGTATTCAATAATGTTGTTATTCCGAAAAATGGGAATGACTATGCGGAAATTGATGTTCTTTCTATCAATGAAACAGGAATCCATGTAATTGAAGCAAAGGCAAGAGGCGGAATATTCCAGGGAAAATTCCTTGGTGAGAAATGGACACAGACTCTTGGAAGTAATGTTAATGAAATGGAGAATCCAGTTCTGCAGAATCTTGGTCATTGTAATGCATTATCGGAATATTTGAATCAGATGCTTCCAAATGGAACAACAAAAAATAAAGCTACTTATGTCGATAATTTTATCAATATAGTCTTGATGGTTATTTTTGAAATAGAAGACAGATTAGATCACAGTATTGCACCTGCCGAATACTTCTTTGGAATGGCAGAAGGTAATCAAGGCTATCAGCGGTACAATGTAGTAAATACTTTTAAGAAACGGCTTACAAAACAGGAAATCGATGAGATTGCAAAAGTCATTGAACAGCTCCCACGCTATTCACAGCAGGAGATGGAAGCAAAACTGCAGGCAAGAGAGCTTTTGCGTTTGCACCGTAAGAAAGAAAAGGTCAGCTATACATTTGTTATTCTTAACTTTCCAAATCCAGATGGCAGCAGAGAAGAAAGACCGTTTATCAGTAAAGTAGAGCATGGATATCGTACATACTATGATATGAGAGATACTTTATTCAAAGCTATTCCAAATTCTAAAATTGTTTCAGAAGAACATAAGACAGAGAATTTCAGAGATGCACTTAATTTTTTCAATGCCAATGTGAAATATGAATAAAAGAAAGGCTCTAGGATGTATGAGACATCTTAGAGCCTGTTTTTATATTATCTGGCTGCAAAAAAGCTACTGACTTTTAATCGCCAGTAGCTTTATGATTATTTAAAGAATTCAATCAATTTGTCTAATAAAGACTGTTCTTCAATAAGAGGTGCTCCTTTGAAAAGGTTTACTTCGGATTCTTTATCTTCATAGAATCTTTCAGGTTCAATTTCGTTAATAACTTTTAGCGAATATTCTGTTGCTGAATCGATATCTTCATCAATTGTAAGGATATATCCAGCATCTGTCTTCTCAAACGTTACGCCTGGAGTCATAATTTCTGGATTTTCAACAGCTATCATATCTACAAAATCAAAATAGATATCATCTGTCTCAGAAATTACCCATGTACCATAAGATAGATCTTTAATTACTAATCCTTTCTTATTACTGATAACACCATTAATAACATCATGTGAACCATCCTCATTTTCTTCCTGTTTTACAAGAGAAATCATGAATTGATATTCTCCGTTTGGATCCAATAGCATATTTTCGAATGCTTCAGTTGTTCCTTGAATTTCTTTTTCAATTTTTAATTGAATAGAAGGGATTTCATTTTCAATTACAGAATTTGGAAGAGCTACTTTTACAATGTTGGAATTTATTCCAGTAATGAAATCAACTGGTTTTCCAAATTCATCAATAGCATTCCATTGTGTCCAGCAGCCGTTGTAGGCTAATGTTTTAATTGATTCATCTGCTGGAGCTTTCATGTTAATTTCTACATAAGTCAAACTATTTGCTGGTAATATAGCAGGGTTTCCTTCCGAATCAAGATATTGGAAGGCAAGAGATTTTACTAAATTAGGATCTGTTGGTGTACTGTTGTATGCAGGAGTAATATTTGCAGAAAATCCTTTAGACAGACCACTACTATCTGTTCTCATAGTGATTTTTATATAAGTACCAGGAACTGTGACAGTCTTTCCTGCTAAATCAGAGCCGCCAATTTTGCCAGCTGTTATTCCAAAAATATCATTAGTAATATTATTTCCGTCTCTATCGTAAAAGCGAAGATAATCATATGTAGCACTTTCTAATTTTGATGTAGAATCAAATGTTATTTGAATTGCATCTGCACCTTCAAACGTTTTTTCCCAATAGTTATTTGATTCTGTCATATTATTATTATAATTGCTAGGCCAGTTTGGAGAACTTACAATTTCTGTTTTTGTATTATCTGGAACTAATGCAGAAGAAATAAATTCTTTCCAACTTGAATCCTCACCTAAAGTGCCAGCTTTTTCATTTTCCGAATACCAAACTTTTACATTGTAACCTTTGCTTTCAGCATATGATGTATCGATTCCAAGGAATTCTCCTTGCCAATATTGTTTCTTTCCTGCAGCTTCTATAAAGTTTCCATCCTTATCCTTAGCCCATTTTTCAAGATTATCGTAGATTACAAGGTTAGTCACATCATTTTCTCCAGAGCGTACTCTTAACTTATATGAGTAATTTTTATCATACTCAGCATTAACAATTCCAGTCGAGTAATTGCTTAATGTTGAAGAAACCTGTGTCTGTACATCTTGATGAGTTGAAATTGCTGTTGATATTGTTATAGTATCAGAAACAAAACTCATAGTTTCGGAAGTATTTCCATTTTTATTTATATCTTTTTCTTGAGCATCTTTACTTCCTGTATCAGAAACTCTATCTTCAAAAGAAGTATAACTAAATCTATTATTCAACCAATTAGAATACAAATTATTTTTTACTGTTCCCCCATATTCTAAATATGAATCATAACTAATTTTAAAATTATAATCATAAAATATTGCCAGAGCATCTCCCCAAATATCATTATCATGAGTAAGAATATATATTGGGTTATTTGATAAATCTGTTTTTATATGAATATGTGTTCGATTTGTATTGTTTCCATTAGCATCCACCCAGTTATTGGTAATTGTAATGATTGTATTCTCTTGAATTAATTCTAATACATCATTAATATCAAGTTCATTTTTATTTTTATCATAAAATATGTTGTCACTTGAGCTGATACTCTTTTCTTTATTGAGCGTTGGGGTCTCTATCAATTCCATTCCTACTGGAAGTAAATCCATCATTTCAAAACCTTTTATTCCATCACTATCATTTAAAGTTTCTCCTGCATACTCCAAAAACACACTAGCGTCGGGAGCATCTTCTGAATTTATTCTAGTTCTTATTGTCGCATTTCCATAGAAATATTTATTAACAGAATCATTTTTATTTAATGTCATATCTTTACTTGGCCAAATTTCATAATCAAGTTTAGGATTTTGATAATATGTGTAACTTATATTTCCCACACCTCTTTGTATGTAATGACCATATTTTTCTATATCGTATGTAGAAATAACATTTTTAGTCTCTTGTGTTACATATGAATCTAAATCTACAGTATTATGTAGTTCTCCATTATGATATACTTCAAGATAATTAAAATTGTATAATTTACCAGTGGTGTATAAATCATTTATTCCCTTTATTACAACATTTGTTTCATGAGAATAATAGCTGGCCAATTTTAAATCTGTTTTTACATTTTTTATCAAAAAATAATATCCTACAACTGCATCTTCTTCAGTAAATGAATATGTTTTTGAATATTTGGGAGTTGTAAAGGTTTCGTATAGTTCATAATCTTCATTTCCTGCTCGTCTTATCCATAATTCTATGGTATGTTTATTAGTTAATTCTCCTCCAGCTCCATCAACTAACTTTCCGAAAGATGCTTTCGAGAAATAGTATTCATTATCAGAGATAATTTTATATTCATTGTTTTTATCGGGAACACAAATAATATCATCTCCAAATTTAACATCTATTCCATCTTCCCTAAACATATTTTTTATTGTAAAACGCATTCCCCATGGAGTTGTATTTCCGCTTCCGATTCTATTGTCTCCTGAGTTAAAATTTTGATAATAGTGTCTACCGTTTGTATTATGCCACTTACTTATACTATATAGTTCACCAGTATAATCAAATTTAAAATCATTTAAATTTAAGGAAACAGTGTCATCTCCCATTTTTTCAGGTTCGGATTCAAGAGGATATTTCCCCCATTTCTCAGCATAATTTGTTATAATTAAATTATCATTTTCTTCATTATAAACACTTTTAGGATATCCTACATAGAAATCAAGATAATAGTGAGGTCTATTACTAATTTGTTCATAAAAATTATATCCTTCAAGTTTATAGGTGTTTCCATTAATTGGAGTTTGTTTTTTACCATCTTTATATACTAAACATTCTTCAGGGAATTCATCTATTATAAACATTGTATTTTTAGGATACATATAAGGATAAGAGAAATCATCAGCCCATTGTTCTAAATCTTTCATTCTATATTTTACCCAAATATAATCATCTGGATTTTCTTTTATATCTCCTAAAGCATCTAAAGAATCTAGTGGATAAGCTTCTTTTTCTAGAGGAGTTATTTTCTTTTGCCATGGATGAATATATGTACGAGTATAATTAAAATTTAAACTATTACTTTCGATAAGTTTTTTATTGTTATAGTTTAAGTTTGATTTTAAGGTTGTTGAATAATTATGGGTACATTCTTCTGCTCCTTTCTCTAGATCAATATATTTATCATAAAGATTTTGATAATGATCTTCACCTAAAGGAGTTATTTCATAAATTATTTGAATATTACCTTCAAAATTAGCTTTTTCTTCTATCGTTTTATTATTTACTAAACTAAATATAGACTGGTCAACTGTTGGACTTTCACCTGTAATAAAGTCCCAATTATAATTTATGTTTGTTCCATAATTTGCACTTATTGTAATCTTAGATGACCATTGAGCAAATTCTTCCCATGTATTCTTTTTGTATGCATCTGTGTTATAAGCCAAGTTTGGTATTTGTATTTCTAATTCTTGAGGCTTATATGTTGTAGCTGTATTTGTATTTCTATAATTTATTTGAACTGTTATGATTCTGGCATCTCCATCAAGATAACTTCCGTCTGAAGCATCCCAATCAATAGATGTAAGAGGTGTTTTTCCATTATCTACAGTAGAATCATAGAAAACAGTTGAAAGTTCCCAGTTGTCATTTTCTTCAAGATCTTCTTCACCATCTAGAAAAACTGTTGGTCTATCTTCAATATTTTGAGTTTCAGTTACTTCTGTCTCTGGTGAGCTGCTAGTTTCTTCTGTACTGTCAGAAATAATTTCTGATGTATTACCTTCTGTCTCAGTACTTATCTCAGTATTTGTTCCCGTAGAAACATCATTAACCGCATAGATTGGAACTGATGTAAATATCATAAGAGCAGCCAATGCACCTGAAATTAACTTATTAAATTTTTTCATTATTTATTTCTCCTTTCATTTTGTTTTATTGCAATAAAAAAAGTGCAGATCTATTCCTTGATTAGTTAAAGTAATAATTCTTTCTCTAAATCAAGTTCAAGATCTACACTTGGTAGATTTGTATATTAATTATATAACAGTGCAATTCCTAAAATCAATATGGTAGGCTCTGATAATTATGTGATTTTAAAAAATTGTCTGATTGTGCCAGCCATTATATATTGGTAAAATATTGATATGCATGAGATGAAGGGGGATTACCTTATGAATATATTGATTATTGGTAATGGTTTTGACTTGGCACACGGATTGCCAACAAAATATGAACACTTTTTAGAATTTGTTATGGTATATGAGAAATATAAGCATATTTTAAAACCTGGTGTATCTATAAAGGATGAATGGAATAAGACAAAGGGGCTAGAACAAGAATTTCTCTTATTTTTAGCAAATTTATGTGATCAGAAGAAGAAAATTTTTGATGAGATTAAAGAAATGATAACTGACAATGTGTGGCTAGAACATTTTTTTTCTATATATGAGGAGCTGAAAATAGAAGGGAAAGAAGGCTGGATAGATTTTGAAAGCGAAATTTCAAGTATTATACAAGAGTTTGAAGAGATCCGTGATATTTTGATAGAAAATTTAAAAGAAGAAGATCCAGATATTAATTATGGCTCGTATCGACTTAATAAATTAATAGGATTTTATATAAAAGGAAGAGAACCTAAAACATTAGATGATTTAACAAAAATAAAAGATCGTATGTTGAATGATTTAAATCGGTTAATTCGTGCTTTGGAAGTATATTTAAGTACTTTTGTCAATCAATATCCTGTAGATGTTAGATTACCAGACATTGAAGAACTGCAAATTGATAAAGTACTAAGCTTCAATTATACAAATACATATGAAAGGTTATATGGAAAAGATAATCCAGATATAGAATACAACTATATTCATGGAAAAGCAGATGTTGATCATGATATAAATAGCTGTCAGTTGGTATTAGGTATTGATGAATATCTCCCAGAAGGAGAAAGAGATAAAAATACAGAATTTATACAGTTTAAGAAATTTTTCCAGAGAATATATAAAAAGACAGGCATTGTTTTTTATGATTGGGCAAAGGCTTTTTATGATGAGCTGAGAACTGGTTACTATAGTAGTGAGTCACAACCGCAAACATTTAATATATATATTATTGGGCATTCTTTGGATATAACAGACAAAGATATTTTAGAAGCGTTAATAGTAATGAATGATAATAAATCAATAATTTTTCATCATAATCAAGATGCACTTGGTAAACAGATTGCAAATTTGGTAAAGGTGATTGGACAAGATAATTTAATTTCGATGGTACATGGAAGTAATGCTAGAATAATTCTACAGCAACAACAAGATGCTGTATAAAATAGGAGAATGTAAAATGAATAATAATTTAAATATGGTTGATAGACAAGGTGTAAATAAATGCGAAAGTGAATTTTTAAAACTGGGCTTTATGTTTAGGGAGCAGCCAATAGGTGATTACGGCATAGATGCTATAGTCGAACCGAAAAATCAGGATTATCTTTCTGGTAAATTAATAGCAGTCCAAATTAAATCAGGAGATTCATATTTCAAAGAGACTGATAATGAGTGTATTGTCTTTCGTGGTGATATTAAGCATTATAACTACTGGATAAATCATTCTCTTCCAGTCATTATTGTTCTATATTCACCAACAGAGGAGCGATGTATCTGGCAGGTTGTTAATAAACAGACAGCGCAAGTTAGTAACAATGGGTGGAAAATATCAATTCCTTCTTCCCATACCATAAATAGTTCGCAAAATGAATTACGAAATATAGCTGAAATGCAAAGCGAACATGAAATGCGATGGAATTCACTTGTAATAGCAAAAGAATGGATGGAAGAAGCTCGAAAGCATGGGGATTTAATATTAGAAGTTGAGGAATGGGTAAACAAATGTTCTGGACAAGGATCATTTATTTTAAAATCTGTTGATGATAATGGAAAAGAAAGCGTTATTTTTGGAAGAACTTTTTTTGGATTTGGAACTAAGAATTACGAATTAGTCATACAAGAATTATTTCCTTGGGCAGATATATGTATTGATAAAGAATTTTACGATGAAAACATGGAAGAAGAACTATATTACCGAAGAGACTATTCAGAAAGAGCCATAGCGGCTGGATTAGGGATAAAAGGTGATAAGCTGCAAAAATATAGCGATGAATTACCTAAAATTTATCCATATAGAAACGGGGCAGGAGAGGTTGATTTTTATAGGCTAAGACTTTCTTTGAATCAAATTGGTAAGGCGTTTCTTGAAATAGAACATTTTTTGGAAACGGGGAAATTTTATTTACTTAGTAAATTTGGATTTAATTAACATATATAATATGGTTGTTTATTAATAAAAAGCAGAGCTGTTTTCAGCTCTGTTTTTTATTGAATTATTTCATTTAAAATTTAACTATCAAGTAAATCTCACAGTTTCTCTTGCATATAATAATTATATGGAAAATTTTTCATGAATAAAGTAGAATAGTAATGTTAGAAAATACGAAAGAAGGTGTTTCTAATGTCGGCTGGTAGACGTGCTCCTATTGTGTTTGAAGGAGTAAGGGCTGAAGAATATAAAAAGGTCAGAAATAAATGGATTAGATTAGCCATAGTTGGTACAGGTGTGCCATTCGTATTGGGTATACTTGTTGGTATTTTTGATGATACGTTTAGTTTTATTGATCTATTTGGAAAAGGTGAAATAATACTTTTATTATTTTCATTAAATTTACCAATGGCATTTGATCTTTTTGATATGAAAAAAAGAGAAGATGAAAAATTATCATGGGCATTTTGGGGTTGTGTAATTATTATATGTTTACAATCTGCCATATACTGTTTGATTAGAATGGGAGATTCGCAAAACAATGCTTTAAAGAGTGTTATTTTTTCCATTATAATGGCTATTGCATCATGGATTGAATGCGGTGCCTCGATAAGAATAATGTTTCAACACAACAATGCGGACGAAGGGGGTACAGAAAATGTGGATTGAATATACTTCTGGTATTTTATCAGTTATTGCATTGACTGTTTCCTTAGTTAGCTTTTTTGTAACAACTAGGAAATCAAAGTATAAATCTCGTGAGAAACTATATATTAGTTTAATGTCCAACATTCAAAAAGATAATATTGAATTAAATGAATATGTAGAGAAAACTGTAAAATTAGTAGCTGAGTTAATAAGTAACTTATATCCTAAAAGTGATCCATACATATCTGTAAAACTCATAGTCGAAGATGATAAAAAAGTTATTACAGTGTATTCTTATCCAAAAAAGATATATGCAAATGTAAAAATAGAGGATAATACTGATTTTGCTTCTATAGTTAAAAATAAAAACGAGTATTTTTTTGTTTCGGATCTAAAAGAATATAGTGCATTGAATAAATATAGAAATTCAAGTAACGACTTTGTCTTAAAGTATAATACTAGCATTGTGTGTCCAATATTAAAAGATAGAAAGACAATGGAAGATATAATTGGATTTATATGTGTCAACTCAAAGAAAAAATTTACAGATGTGAAAACAAATAAAGCTATTATCGAGTTTTTGAATTTTGCGGCAGATCAAATATATAACTATATTTATATATTTGATAAGGAAAAACTAAAAGAAGTATTTGGTATAACAAAAGAATGATAAAAAGCAGCTGACGAGTGTTGGCTGCTCTTTATTTTTGTAAATATAGAGCACACCCGCAAATGCATTTCCATATTGTAAAATCAGAGTTTGAAAGCGTATTGTTTTTACATAATATAAAATCAAGTCTAATGTTGCTTTACAGATTGTTGGCAAGATATAATTACATTATCAAATACATTATGAAGGAGGAATTATTAATCAGAATTGCTTATGTAAGAGTTTCAAGTATCCAGCAAAATGAAGCCAGACAGCTGGAGGCTTTAAAAAATTATGGCATAGAAAAATGGTTTATTGAGAAGGTCAGTGGAAAAAACACAGATCGTCCTAAATTGCAAGAGATGCTAAATTATGTGCGTGAAGGTGATTCAGTCTATGTTGAGGATTTTAGCAGGCTGGCAAGAAGTACGAAGGATCTCTTGGCTATTGTGGAATTGCTGGAAAAGAAAGAAGTTCAGCTTATTTCTTTGAAAGAGAATATAGATACACATACACCTACTGGTAAGCTCATGCTTACAATGATTGCGGCTATAGCAGAGTTTGAGCGTGAAAATATATTGGAACGACAGAGGGAAGGAATTGCTATTGCAAAGCAACAAGGTAAATTTAAAGGTGGACATGTAAAGAAAATCAATGAAGATAAATTCCTGGATTTGTATGAACAATACAAGTGTCGAGGAATAACCAAGGTTCAGATGGCAAAGAGGTTAAGAGTCAGCAGACCAACTCTTGACAAGCTGATCAAGGAGAGAAAAGAAAAAGGGATAATAGAATAGGACTTTACTTAATGAGGAGAAAATGAAAATCAATAAATATTCGTAAGGATAAAAAGCCGCCCATAATTTATAGATGAATTTTGAATGATGATCGAAACAAAAGAATAAAGGCATCAATTTGATGCCTTTAATAAATGTTTTTATAAAATTGTGCTTTTTACAGCCCCTATAAACGAGAGATTACTTATAGTTTTGAAAATTTATTATTGAGCCAGAAACAGGTATTCTTTTTATCTGTTCTTTTTTTGCACCTAAATATATTTTGGCCCTAAAATCTTCTAAACTTTCTGCTATATCATCAAATTGTTCTTGATAAATACAAATGCTTTCAATACCATTCTGATTTATCTTTTTTTGTGAAAAAAGTGTTTTACTGACCTCAATTGCTTTATTCATACAAACAACAAAGTTTCCTTTACCTTCTTTCAAAAGATTAAAATGAAATGTTTCCATAACTATTTTATTTCTTACTGTCCGTATTTTATCATAAATATTATTATATGCTTTAAACCTAATAGATTTATTAGCAAAAATAAAATTTAAATTTCCATAAGCATTATCTAACTCAGATAAGCTTATTTGTGATAACTCGATATAATTATCTATTACACTTTTTACTAGGTCTTCATATGAATTTATACGACTCGCATAAATTTTCTCTAATATAGCCTCTATATCGTCATCTTCTGAAAAGGAGTGGGCTTCATGTTCATCTATCCATTCTATAAATTTGTCTTGTTGTTCATGTGATTCTTCAGTTTCACTTAATTTGGCAAGTGGTGGATTATTTTGAATCCATCTATTTTCATAATTCTCAGCAATACAAGAAATTACAAGGTCTTCTGGTTCATCAAATTTTATATATTTGGCTTTTCGAAATTGTGCAAGCACTTGTCCTGCCTCTAACCAAAACTGTTCCATTGCTTTTCGACGTTCTGTAAAATATTCGACAAGTGACATTATAAATCCAAGTAAAGCGCTTCCAAAAATAGCAAGAGAAATATCATACCCTATACCACATTCATAATAATCAAATATTGGAAGTAAAATTACAGCAAACATAGTGCAGAAAAAAGTAACTATTGTTACCCATTTTTTTGCGCTCATTCCTTATTCCCCCTTTTGTTCTGCTTATAGAATATTTTTATATATAATTACTGATTGATTTGATTAGGCTTTATTAAAATTTCAATCACAGTATCTTCTTTGAGTTCATCTGTGATAGTAAGAATAAATGTTGTATCGTCCTGTTTTTGAAAGGTTATGCCAGGTCTGTCAGTAAGCAACTCGAAAGTATGACTTTTTGAACGTATCTTATAAGTTCCCCATTTTATATGATAAAAGGTGGTAGGCTGTACTGGACTTAATGTGTGATATTTCGTGATAAACTGGTATGGAATTATTTTATTTTCCAGATCCTTTGTAATGAAGAAATCAATTGTAATTTTAGGGCACTTGTCTATGTGAGCTTTCTTTTCTTTGTAAAGAGCTTCTGCTTGTTCAACTTCTTGTTTGAGTTGAGCATTTGTTTCTTTCAGATGTTCATTGGCATCTTCAAGAAGTTGTCGTTGAAGATAATAAGTTTCCAGTAATTTTCGTTTTAATTCCTTATATTGTAATAGAAAATCTGTATCATTTTTTGAGGTTGAATGGCTATAATGAGCTTTCTTTTTCTGCTGTTCTTGTGCTTGAGTAAAGAGCTGTTTTGCATCGGGATTTTGGTACAAATAACTCTTGCTTAAACCAGAAAGTTCGCAGACTCGTGAGATAGTAATAGGTTCATTGTAACGAGTCATATCATCCAGTGTACTTTTTAAGGTATTGTATTTTTCATCAGAAATTCTTTTTCTTGCTTCTTGTAGAGGCTTTGTGTTTCTTTTATGGTCTTTTGGCATATCTTTTATTCCCCATTAATCTCAGTCATTACTTTATTTTACTTCAGAAAATAAATTTTGAAAAGCAAGAAACAGTAGTGATTAAAAACAGTATATTTTATTACTTCCAGACATAGAAAGTATGCTTTTATGTATCATTAACAATAATTTCTTGAACTAATAGCGTGGAGTATACATCAAGTAGAGCACAATTACTATATGGTTGTCTTTTACGTGGAGTATACAAAATACGGTCTACTCTAAACTTGTTATATATTGTAGGTGAGGTGCGAAGCGCAGAGACGATCGATATGCTGCAGGCTATGAATACGGGGCATGACGGTTCCTTAAGTACCGGTCATGGAAACAGTCCGAAGGATATGATAGGAAGGCTGGAAACCATGGTGCTCATGGGGATGGAGATTCCGATCGAAGCGGTACAAAGACAGATAGCATCCGGGATTGATATTATCATCCATCTTGGAAGGATGCGGGACAAGACCCGGAAGGTCCTTGAGATTCTTGAAATTACTGGATATGAGGAAGGCAGAATACAGATGCATACACTGTATGAGTTTCAGGAGAAAGGAAGCAGCCACGGGAAAGTGAGGGGAAGTCTTGTTAAAAAAGAGGAATTACAGAAAAAAGAAAAACTGCTGGCGGCAGGATATTAGAAAGGGAGAATATCTGACAGGATGCCTTGGAGCCGTGGGAGCGGCCGGGCTGACAGCGCTTTTATTCTACCGGTCCACAGTGGCGGCACTGGTACTTCTGCTCCCGGTGGGAGGAACATTTCTGTATGTCTGGGAAAAGGAAAAATTAAGAAGAAAAGAAAGAGAATTTACAAGACAGTTTCTGGATGCGCTTCAGTCGGTGTCCGCCGCCTTAAATGTGGGATATTCTCTGGAAAATTCTCTGCTGGAAGCGGGAAAGGAAATGCGGATCATGTACCGGGAGCAGGACCGGATCTTAAAGGAATGGAATTATATGATCCGGCAGATGAAGATGAATATTGGAGTAGAGCGGATCCTGGAGGAGTTTTCCGAACGGATAGATCAGGAGGATGTCAGAAATTTTGTTACGGTCACTGCGACTGTAAAAAAGAGCGGGGGAAATATGGCAAGAGTGATCCGGCAGACAATTTCTCAGATTCAGGAGAAGGAGGAGCTGAATCAGGAAATCGAAACTGTAATCTCCGCCAAAAAGATGGAGTTTCTTGTCATGGCAGTAATTCCATTTGGAATGATCGCCTATATGATGCTCAGCTTTCCGGAATTTATGGAAGTCCTTTATCAGGGAGTCCCGGGCAGGGCGGTCATGACAGGATGTCTCGTTTTATATCTGGCAGCGTTTGGAACCGGGTTTCGTATGATACAGATTGAGGTGTGAGAGGATGGACATAAAAGCAATAGCAGTGACCGGAGCAGCATATTTAATTTTGCTGGTCCTGCTTTGGAAAACAGGAAAAGGGAAGATAAGAAATAGGGAAAAAAGAAAGCGGATCAGAAAGGGAATCTGGTTTTTCTTTCTTGTCAACACAATCAGCGTGGCCGTTTTTATATGGACGGGACAGGACAGGCCGGTGAAAGACGGGAAGATTGGAAGAAATCAGAAAGGCGGCGGAAGCCGGAATGAAACGGTGTTTGCGACGGTCGAGGGAGTGGATGAAGATATCCCGATTCAGATCCGGGTGGATGAGCAGGGATATACGAAAGAGGAGGCAGAAAAAATCCTTACGGACGAGGCAGAGAAGCTGGAAAAGAGAATTCTGGGAGAGAATCAGGATCTGGAGCATGTTACGTCAGGTCTGAATCTGTTGACTTCTCTTCCGGATTATCCGGTATCCGTTCAATGGACGCTGGACGATTATCAGTACATAAGTATGGACGGAAGTCTTAAGGAGGAAATCCCGAAAGAAGGAATCTGGGTTCAGCGGACAGCTGTTTTAAGCTTTGATCAGGGAGCGGAGGAAGCAGTAGAGCGTACGAGGGATATAACAGTGACGCTGTATCCGCCGAAGCTTCGGAATCCGGATGAGATCGTAGAAGCTCTGGAGCAGTTGGTGGATGCAGAGAACGAAATCAGCAGGGAGGACGAAGCGCTGTATCTTCCGGATGAAATTG
>ENA-OQKN01001089-OQKN01001089.1-human-gut-metagenome-genome-assembly--contig:-NODE-1089-length-16335-cov-11.496051_pt1 | contig 16335 bp, 12 predicted proteins | sample MGYA00242776_ERZ504794 | MGnify/ENA primary metagenome ERZ504794 (study PRJEB26092, sample SAMD00036434) | human gut metagenome | host: Homo sapiens | study: EMG produced TPA metagenomics assembly of... | reverse complement strand
CCTTGCTGGACGAGCTCCAGCTCACGGACGCGCCCTTCGGATCGGTCGTGGCGGTCAACTGCTTCGTGGCCACGCCATTGGACAGATCCACGCTGTAATCCGACTGATCAATCTTCACGGACTTGGTCGGGATGACCACGCAATTGCGGGCCTCCCAGGCGCCGGACGAAGTGTTGCCGTCCCAAGCGTAATTGCCGTCGATCTTGAGGCCAGCGGCATCTACGCCTTCGGTGGTGTCGGCAGGGTACTTCTGGGTATTCGTGGCATTGCCATCGTTGAAGATGATGCGAGTATTGCTTCCCTCGAGATCGTCGGGAATCTCATACTTGTACTCGTCATCCTTGCCGCAAGTGTCTCCCGAAGCGACCTGTGTCATCGGCTCGCCCGGCCACTTCGCATTTTCCTTCAAAGTGGTGGCGCTCGAATCGTCTACATACACATAGGCGTACAGGTTGCTCCACGCACTCGGCTTCTTCGCATAAGCCGTGCTGGTGGCGGCCGGATCCTTCTTCGTGTACTTGTATGTTGCGGAGACCGTTTGGCCATCCGCATCCTTGCCCTGCAGCTTCACGGTGATGGTGTCACCGATTGCCGTGGAGGCGCCGATGGTGATGGTGTCGCCATCCTGATACGAGCCGGACTTGCCCTCCGAAGTGGTGTAGGTGGCATCGGTGACGTTGTTCGCATTCAGGGTAACGGTAGTGGTGTCCGTCTTGAACGAGCTGTCGCCCGGGGTTGCGGAGACCGAACCGGAATTGTCGGTGAAGAACACACTGATCTTGCCGCCGAGAGCGGAGCCGGAAGTGATCTTGCCGCCGGAAACGGTGATGGTACCGCCGGAGACCTGGTCCTTGTAGGTGCCGTCGTCAAGGTTGGTGGCAGTGCCGGACAGCTCTTGCGTATCACCCATGTTGGTGATGGTCACGCCGTCGTTCTTGAAGTTGCCGTCCTTGATGTAGCGTTCCACCATGAGGCAGGAATTCGCGCCGCAGTTGCGCAGATACTCCGAAGCCTTGTTGTTGTTCATAGTATTGCGGAAGTGGTTCACCGCCACAACCTGCGCATCCTTCCAAGAATCCGCACCGGCATCGCCGAGTTTGCTCTCCTCGGAGAACTGTGGCTGGCTGCCGCCGGAACCGACCGGGCGGTCGAAGTACAGCGGCATGGTCTGGGAGCGGGAACCGATGACGCCCCAGCCCATGGTCATCTGCCACTCGCTCATGCCGGTGGATTCCCTATCGCTATTGGAATAGTTATCATGCGATTCCACCCAAGAGACAAGATTGCTCGGGCTGGCGGAGTTGCTCCAATCGGACAGGGTGCCGGCGTTCAGGTTCTTCGAATTCAGGGCTCCGCGCAGCTTGCTGCCGTAGGAGGATGCGGTGACGCCGCCGCCGTTCTTGCTGTGGCTGGAGAACAGCTTTGCATAGTCGCTATCGCGGGAGATGGAATCCTGCAACACTTCGCCGTATTGGAACTGCGCGCCATTGTTAAGAATGATGTTCCAATACTGGGAGCCGTTATACTCGTCCGGCAGTTCGATGTGCTTGGCCGCATCGAAACGGAACCCGTCCACACCGTCGTTGACCGCTTGCACGAGGAAATCGTGCATCATGTTGGCGGTTTCGGTGTTCTCAGTGTTGATGTCATACAGGCCGAGCAGCTTGCAGTGGGTCACCTGATAGCGGTTGTTCCAATCCTGCACATCACCGTCATTGCAGTCGTGGTGGTAGTACTCGGACTTCTTCCAACGATCGGCGATGGCGCCCCAAGTCGCGGTCATATGGTTGGCTACCACATCGACGATGATACGCACGCCGTACTTGTGAGCCGTGTTGCACAGGCTCTTCAGATCATCTTCGGTACCCATCACCCAGTTGCCGATGGTGGTGTCGGTCGGCTGATACACGTAGTACCAGTTCTCGGTGAAGATCATGCCCTTGCCGCCGTTATGAATAGCGGAAATCGGCTCGGTCTGCACGGAGGTGTAACCCGCTTCGGCAATAGCGGGGATGTTTTCCTCAATGGTTTTGAAGCTCCACTCCCATGCATGCAGGGTGGCGCCCTCGCTCATTTGCTGCGCCAGTCCGTAATGCTTGCGCGCCTGTTCGAACGTGGTGTTTTCAACGGTGTCGGCGTAGCTGTCGCGATCGGTGCTGGCCTGTGCTGCGGTGCTGGCGATTGCCAGTCCGCCGAAGGCGGTCGCCGCGGCGGTAATGCCGACCACCACTTTCTTGCTAATCTTCAGCCCCAGCCTATGCCAGGTCGGTGCGGGTTTCCGATGTTTCATGACTCCTTTGTTCCTTACTGACGGCCCCTTATGACGGGGGTTTATCTTCCCTGATAACGTTTGCTCTCTTGCGAACGTATGCCGTATATTCTATACCTTTTGCAGAGCACCAAAGTATGAAAAATGGCGGAATGTCAATGAAAATCGTTGCTGCAAACAACAATGGATGTTGCAAAAATTTGCTGTCAGCTTTGCAGGGGTTACCCCGATCGAATGGCAATTTGTGGAGGTGGAATGCGTAACGATTGCAAGTTGTGGCGTGAAGGAGCGTTGAAAAGGAGTTTGCAAAAATTTTCAGTGTATGCAAACGTGAGCTCGGGGTTATTGGGTAAAGTTTGTATGAAATATATACATAAAACGTTTTCTTTTTTCGGAAAATTTACGCATGACATCGTATGGGGTGGAGGTGGATGGGTCGTTGTAAAATCGGGGGTATGGTTGAAGAGACGTTTATTCCCAAGAACATTATCGTGACCGGTGGTTGTGGTTTCATCGGTTCGAATTTCGTGCATTACGTGGTTGACCATCATCCGGACGTGCATGTGACCGTTTTGGACAAGCTCACGTACGCGGGCAATCCGGAGAACATCGCGGGCCTTCCCGAGGACCGTGTGGAACTGGTCGTGGGCGATATCTGCGATGCGGATCTGCTGGACAGGATCGTGCCGGGTCATGACGCGATCGTGCATTACGCGGCCGAGTCGCATAATGATAATTCCATCGCGGATCCGGAGCCGTTTTTGAGGACGAACGTGGAGGGCACGTTCCGTCTGCTGGAGGCCGTGCGCAAGTATGGTATCCGTTACCATCACGTGAGCACGGACGAGGTGTACGGGGATCTCGCGTTGGATGATCCGGCACGGTTCACGGAGCATACGCCGTACCATCCGTCCAGCCCGTACAGCTCCACCAAGGCCGCGAGCGACATGCTGGTGCGCGCGTGGACGCGCACGTATGGCATCCGCGCGACGATCTCGAACTGTTCGAACAATTATGGTCCGTACCAGCATGTGGAGAAGTTCATCCCGCGTCAGATCACGAACATCCTGGACGGGCAGCGTCCGAAGCTGTACGGCAAGGGCGAGAACGTGCGCGACTGGATCCACACCGAGGATCACAGCTCGGGCGTGTGGACGATCCTGACGAAGGGCCGTATCGGTGAGACGTATCTGATCGGCGCGGACGGTGAACAGAATAACATCACTGTGCTTCGCATGATCCTGAGGATGATGGGCCAGAGCGAGGACGCGTTCGACTGGGTGAAGGATCGTCCGGGCCATGACCGCCGCTACGCGATTGATTCGACCAAGCTGCGCACCGAGCTCGGCTGGACGCCGAAGCATACGGATTTCGAGTCGGGCCTCGCGCAGACGATCGAATGGTACACCGAGAACCGTGCGTGGTGGGAGCCGGCGAAGGCCGCGACCGAGGCCCGGTACAAGCGTCAGGGACAGTGAGGGGAGAATAGGCATAAAAAATGACCGCGCCTCGAAGGCGCGGTCCCTATTGCACTATCCCATGTTAGCGTGGGGTGTGACATAGGTGTTCGATGGCAGATGTTTGGAAGACTGTCCTGCCGTCCTATTCTGCGAAATAAATCGGTTTTGCAGAATAGGAACAGTCGTTTTGCAGAATAAAAGTGTTGAAAAATAGCGGTTCTTCTATTCTGTGTGCTGTTTTGTGCAGAATAGAAAACGCATAGGAAAGATGGATTTCATGGATTTTGAGAAGGATTTGAGGGCCGTGGGGACGAACATCCCGGGCCTGGTGGTGTTTGATCTGCCGGTGCATGGTGATAATCGTGGTTGGTTCAAGGAGAACTGGCAGCGTGCGAAGCAGACCGCGTTGGGGTTGCCTGATTTCGGTCCGGTGCAGAACAACATCAGTTTCAACGCGAAGAAGGGCGTGACGCGTGGCATCCACGCCGAGCCGTGGGACAAGTACATCTCGATTGCGGCCGGTAGCGTGTTCGGCGCGTGGGTGGACCTGCGTCCCGGCGACTCGTTCGGCCAGGTGTACACGACCATATTGGATCCATCGAAGGCGATCTACGTGCCGCGTGGCGTGGGCAACAGCTTCCAGGCGCTCGAAGACGGTACCGTGTACACGTATCTGGTGAACGCGCATTGGAGTCTGGAGCAGAAGAAGACGTACACGTTCGTGAATCTCGCCGACCCGGAGTTGGACATCCAGTGGCCGATTCCGTTGGAGGATTCGGAACGGTCCGAGGCGGACCTGCACCATCCCATGTTGAAGGACGCGAAGCCGATGGCCCCGCGTCGCACGATGGTGACGGGTTGCAACGGCCAGTTGGGCCATGCGATCCGCGACTACGTGGAATCCCACGGTCTGGAGGGCTTCGAGTTCAACGACATCGACACGTTCGATTTCTCCGATCCCGCCCAGTACGGCCAATTCGACTGGAGCCTGTACGGCACGATCATCAACGCGGGCGCGTACACCGCGGTCGACAGGGCCGAGACCCCGGAGGGCCGCGCGGCCGCGTGGAAGGCGAACGCGCAGGGCCCGGCCCTGCTCGCCCGTGTGGCATGCGAGCACAACATCACGTTCGTGCACGTGAGCTCGGACTACGTGTTCGACGGAACGCGCGAGCTGCATGACGAGTCGGAGGGGTTCGCCCCGTTGGGCGTGTACGGGCAGTCGAAGGCCGCGGGCGACATCGCGGTCGCGAACGCGCCGCGCCATTACATCCTGCGCTCGAGCTGGGTTATCGGCGAAGGACACAACTTCGTGAAGACCATGATGGCGCTGTCCGACAAAGTCAAGAACGGTGACTTGCCCCGGGTGACGGTGGTGGACGACCAGTACGGCCGCCTCACGTTCACCAAAGATATGGCGGATGCGATCTTCCACCTGTTGGATTCGGACGCCGCGTACGGCACGTATGATCTGACCGGTTCGGGCGCCGTGAAATCCTGGGCGGATATCGCGCGTATGGTGTTCGATCTGGCGAACGGGAACGGCGAGAAGGTCGAGCCTATCAGCACTGCGGAGTATTTCGCGAACGCGAAGGGTCCGGTGAGTCCGCGTCCGACGTATTCCGCGCTGGACTTGTCGAAGATCGAGGCGACCGGGTTGAGCGTGCCTGATTGGGAGGAGTCCCTGAAGGCATACGTCACCAAGGAACTCAAGAAGTAACAGATTTGTCTCGGGCGGTTTCCTTAGCGAAACCGCCCGAGACTTGTGTAATTAGGTTTTTATAAACCGCAGAGAAGGGAATCTTTCATAATGAAGGGCATTATTCTTGCTGGTGGCTCGGGTACGAGGCTGTACCCGTTGACCACGGTCACGTCGAAGCAGCTGTTGCCGGTGTACGACAAGCCGATGATCTACTATCCGCTCAGCGTGCTGATGATGTCCGGCATCCGCGACATCCTGATCATCAGCACGCCGAAGGATCTGCCGAATTTCCAGCGTCTTCTGGGTGATGGTTCGCATTACGGGGTGCGGTTCTCGTACAAGGTGCAGCCGTCTCCGGATGGTCTGGCTCAGGCGTTCCTGTTGGGTGAGGAGTTCATCGCGGGCGAGCCATGCGCGCTGGTGCTGGGCGACAACATCTTCTACGGCAATGGTCTGGGCGCGACCCTGCGCGGCGCGGTCGCGAAGGCCGAGTCCGGCGGGGGCGCGAGCGTGTTCGGCTATTATGTCGACGATCCGGAACGGTATGGCGTGGTCGAGTTCGACGAGGATAGGAAGGCCGTGTCCATCGAGGAGAAGCCGGCCCATCCGAAGTCGCATTACGCGGTGACCGGCCTGTACTTCTACGACGAGCACGTGGTCGAGTATGCCAAGCGGGTGAAGCCGAGCCCGCGTGGCGAGTTGGAGATTACGGATCTGAACCGTATGTATTTGGATGCGGGCATGCTGAATGTGCGTACATTGGGTCGTGGTTACGCGTGGTTGGATACGGGTACGATGGATTCGTTGTTCGAGGCTGGTGAGTTCGTGCGTACCGTGCAGCGTGCGCAGGGTCTGCCAATCGCGATCGTGGAGGAGATCGCCTTCGAGAATGGTTGGATCACGCGCGGCCAGCTCATGGAGTCCGCGGATCGTTACGGCAAGAGTCCCTACGGCCAGCACCTCAAGGGCATAGCCGACGGTGAGATCATGCTCGTGCCCAACCAAAAGAACTGACTTGATGCAGCGTTAAAAACATTGCATCATTTGTCATCTGAACGAGAGATCCGTGCAACCCATTCGTCGGTTGCACGGATCTCTCGTTAACGGAGTTTTGGCGCTCATATCGACCGTGAGTGTGTGCCGGTCAGCGGTGATTCAGATAAATTTCGCAACCTTTCGAAATTGCCTCATTATTGAATTGGAGCCATATTTTTCGTGTATTCGGATAAATCCAATAATGGTCCAATAAAGACATGAGAGATTTTATCTCTGTCTTCGGGTTTTATTGCGATCTTCTGCTCAATGAGTAAATCACAAATAGACGCTTCCGAATGTAGAATGTATTCATTTTCATTATTTTTGGGAATATCCATAAATGCTGCATTCAGTAACCGCTGAGTGTATCCTAGGGGGATTCTTTGAGTGCCTATTGTGGCTATTAGTTCGGATAACACGGCTATGCCAGCGGGAAGTGCTACAGGTTTGTCGGATTCTCTGCAAATTTTGATAGTATCCCAATGCCGAATTACGCACTCTCCCTTTAAAAGATGTTCTATCTCTTTCCATCGTTGAACTTGTTTCTCGTTGAGAGAGGCAAAATCTGGACATTGAAAATCAACTAATGCTTCATCGTGGATTTCTTTCAATGATAAGAGCAGCTCATACCATGGGAGAATTGTTTCCTGATCCAGGATTTGCATGTTTGTACTTGTAGGATTGGAGTAAATGCTCTTTCCATGCAAAGTCTGCAGTTCTAGATTTTTGGATTGCGAATTGGTGTATAGGAAGTCTATGGCCTTAAAAGCGGGTAACACTTCGCTTCCTGATAGGGAAGTGAGATGGGGCGTTATCTCTAGCGTTGTTTCTAAAGAATTAGCTTCCGTCCTTAATCTTATATGAATTGCGCCAGATTTATCTTCTCCAGTCCATTCGCCTCCTATACGACCGCTTGTGCGGCTCTTTTGTTCCAAGGCAATGTGTGTATCGTCTGAAATTAGAACCAAGGTCAATGGATGTGGATCTATCTGTCCCAGCAAACCGATGCGAGAAAACATTTCATCCTGCTGCATCTCAAGAGCAGGAAGTTTCAGATTCTCTTTTATATTTTTTACTGGTAATTCGTTAAAAGGCGTACCATATTTTACAAAATCATGGAGTTTTTTCTTATCTTCCGGGGTTTCTGCGTATAAGGTACAGGACGTTTTTAGTGGGGAAAAATCAGGAGCGGCTTTGTATTTGGCTATCGCTTCTATTACTACAGAATAACCCTCACTGTTAGTCATGATTTCGGAATACATAAGATTTGGACGGTTTGAAAACGTGAATCCATTCTTATCGTATTTGCTTATGAGGCGAACGGAGTAAGCATAATGCGGGTCAATTTTGCTGAGAAATTCTGCATCTTCAAAAAGCTTTTTCGTCAATTCTTTAGAATCGCGTAAATCAGGTTTCTGGGCAGCTTTTAGCAAACTTTTAATTCGTTGATCGACGGCTTCTCGGCCATCGGCCATGTAATAATCATAGACTTCTGGCATGGCCGATGCCCAAGCTTCTACATTGGCAAGGCCCAGCCAATGACATTTAAAAGAGGAGCGACTCTGTATCGTCTCTTTAAACCACAGAATATTCTCTGGCGTAGGGTCTAGAGGAAGCACTAAATACCAGTTGCTCATGGTCCAGTGATGTTCATCGAAGAATTTTTGCGCCTTTTCCCATGAATTAAGAATCTGCGTTTTCTGTCCACTGGAAAGATTGGTAGCAAATTTCTTTACTTGATACACATCGTATGTATCATCGTCCCTTTTGCAGAGGAGATCAATGCCGCCATCTCCTCTAGACGGGCGAACTTTTACGGCGTCTGGGTTTTCTCTGCATACGTACACCGCGATAATGGTTTCCGCCTCGTCGCCGGATATTCTCTCCCATGGAATGCGTCCAGGCATTGTCATATCTCCTTGAGCTCTTAGAACATGCAAATGGCTTGGTTGCTAGGTGGAATTAATAATTAGATGATTAGTGGTGACTTTTGCCTGTTGTCGTAAACGAGGAGAGGATCATGGCTCCAATTGGTTGAGCTACGCTGATTTGTTCCACCCTTTCTTGGCTGATAAAAGGACCAGTAGTCATTCTCCTCTTGTTGCTTTGTAGTTTCAATTATGAATGAACTATGCCACCCATTTTCGTTAAAACCGTCAACGTCGTAATCGTAAGGAGTTCCGTAGTTTTGCATCGGGTGGAGACGAAGTATCTCAAGATTCATAGCTTCCATGCTATCACACCTTCGAACATATGTTCTATAGAATTTAACGCTGTTTTGCCTTCATCAACGTAGCAGTGAAACGGCAACAGACCAGATTGGGTAAACAGAGGTTTGAGATGTCCGTGCCGAACCACTTGCATGTCGTAGGCGTCACATACGCGCGCATGGCGAACGGTTCATTTGGCTATACCGTGTTCGGCGCTGGCGCGTACGTTTCATTGGGCTATGGGACATTGGAGGCGGTAAGGATCAAGTATTGTCGGAGATGCAACACAAGCCGTCTCACTATAAAGACGGAACAAAAACAGGCCACTTCATCTTGTGCTCTGTAGGAAGAGACGCTAGAATATTTTTTCCGAAATCAAGTCTCATATACTTAGATATAAGGCTTCCGTGGAAAAGGAGGAATCATGAACTCGATACAAGTAGCGAATGCTTTCATTCTTCGCCATGGCTCTGATATCGACATTACGAATCTTGTGCTGAACAAGCTCGTTTATTTCGCGCAGGTCGAGTCTCTGCGTGAAACCGGGAAACCATTGTTTGAAGACAAGATTGAGGCGTGGTCTTACGGTCCGGTTGAGAGGGACGTTTATTTCACTTTCCAAAAATACGGACGCAACAGGATTCCCAAGCCCGAGGGCGAAACCGCAAAGGATGAACGGACCTTATCCGTCGTAGACAGGACGGCGAAGAAATACGGTTTCCTGACGGCATTCGATCTTGTGGGATTCTCCCATCGAAAGAACTCCGCTTGGAAGAACGTTTACAGGAAAGGAGAAAACGTCGAAATCACCAACGATGACATTCTCGCATCTGATGACGGCCTGACCTTCCCCAAAAACACTCTTGCATCCAGTTTGGATGAAGTAAATGCAAAATGGCAGAACACCTTCAGGATTCTGCGCAATGCCTGAGCGATACACTAACGAGTGGTGGCATATCCAAGCGCCGCCACTCGTCTTTCCATCTGATGATTTCGCAGAGGCAATGACGCAGGCGATTGTTCGAGTACACAGGGAGCAACTTGACGACACCGGCGGATTTACCGTGGAAAGAGCCAATGATGCCGGTTCCGTAAGCAACGTTGTGGATTCGACCTTTCTGCCGGTATTCGGTCAATCGCCGAAAGAACGATTCGAAGATCTGTTCCGGCAAGTGGCGCATCTTACCTTTCATCTGGCTAAAAATCATTATTTCGCTGATGGCAACAAGCGCACTGCAATGGCCATATCTTTGGCCATCCTGAAAATGGAAAGAATCGATCTGGATATCGATGATGATCCAGAGCCAGAACAAAATACTCTATATAAACTCATTTCCAGACTGGTGACGGAAGAAATCACGGAAGAACAATTTGCCGCAAGCCTGAGGAGAAGCGGACGTTTAACTGATGAATGATGACGGGCTGCCGCCACCTGTCTGCTCTATCTGCCGTTCCCTTTTCAATACCGGTCTGTTCTGCGGGCTAGTTGCCCGCCCGCCATCCGCTCTTCAGCAAATAACAATGAACCATTTCTCTCGTACTTGATTGCCATCAAACTAGTGTCGTTTTTAGCGCTCGCCGTTACTCATTGCTTTACATGGATCTTTGATGGTGGTCTCCACAGTGTCTCCGCAGCCCCTATCTAGAAATATGAAAGGGTAGGTAAGAAAAAACCAGATCCCTGTATCAATGGGAACTCATCGGGTATTGGTTGAATCGTCCAGCGGGGGATTCAGCTGACTGCGCTTCAATTTGGAAAATCCTATCCCACAGCAGCTCGAACCAGTGTCCACGCCGCCGGTCGACGGTGACGGCGAACAGTGCTTGGCGGATGAAATCAAGCAGAGTGCAGATTGCGTAGATCGCCAGCAGGATGCCGAGGATCAGCAGAATCGCCCACGGCTGCTGGTAGAGGTTCTGCAGGTTAAACAATCGTACCCAAAGCAGTTTCTCGGAGGCGGCGTAGTCGGTGATGAGGTATACGGAGAACGCGGATTGCGCGATCCGGTTGATGATGCGGCTGTGGAAAGTGACGCGGTCGAACAGCAGGAACATGCCGAAGCCGACCATGACGACGGGCAATCTCCACGATCCGGTGATGAAGATGCCCATATCATGTCCCATCAGAGACAGCGTTGCGGATGCGACGGTGTAGAGAAGGAAGAATCCGAATCCGATGCCGGTCAGCAGCCATATCTGTTTGGTGGTGAACGGCTTCATATACCACTTGTACGCGGAGATGAGGATGAACACGTAGATGAAGCCGAAAACGTTGTCGGATAGCGACTGCGCTCCAGGAATGAAACTCAACAGTCCCCAGATTGTCAGTACTGTTGCAGCAAGCGCCAAGTGATATTCGCGTCCGAGCGCCTTCAGTCCCCTGGAGAGGAAGGGGAGCAGCGCCAGGAAGATGGCGTATGCGGTGGCGTACCACCACAGTCCCATGCTCAATGGCGCGATGCTCTTCACCATGAGTTTCATGCCGAGGTCGGTCCGGTCGAACACGAGGTAGAACGCCACGAGGATGAGGCTCCAGAACAGGAGTTCGCGTTCCATGATCCACACGCGTTTGAGGTTGGATTTGATGGTTTGCTCTTTGTCGAGAAAGAACCAAGCGGAGATGGAGAAGAAGATGACGACGCCGACTTTGCCGCCGCCCTGCATCACGAGCTGGAAGAAGATGCGTTCCGGTCCCAGGGGGAGTTTCAGCACGTCGTAGCCGTTGTGGACGATGAAGTGGTGCATGAGGATCATGAACATCGCGATGATGCGTAATAGTTCGATGCTGGAATTCCTGCACCCCCCCATTTGAATTTCTGGAGTGTGCCGGTGCGGCGTGTCTGATGTGTGCGCCACTGCCGTTCGCTCTTTGGATGCTCTCGTCCATGATTCTCTCCTCTGACTTTGTTCTCTCGTGTGAAATTGTACGGGGCCGGAATGACTGCTGCGGGGAAGAGATACCCGCCACGCAGAAGAAATGTAGAAGGAATATTTGCTCGTTGCAAGGTTGCCGTTATTGCCTACCAAAGGTCACCGACTGCTGGCTTCTTTCGTCACGCGAGACATATGAAGCGATGGAGCTGTGTATTTATATAGCTTCAGGCTGAATTCTGCTAATAAAGTCTAAAAAGAGCCTTGAAGATTGAGATTTGCTGAGTTTCATGTATCATATCGTTGCAGTAGAGAAAAATCAGAAAACCAAGGGGCGGAATGAATGCTGCTCAATTTCACTGTTGAAAATTGTCTGAGTTTTAAGAGCGAGCAGGAATTTACCATGCTCCGCAAAGGTCAACATAGTGCACAAGATGAGCAAGGGGCATGGAACCGGATTTCCCCGGTTGCTGTCATTTATGGTGATAATGCTGCCGGCAAGTCGAATCTGCTCAAATGCATGAATTTTTTCTCTAACTTTGTGCGTAACAGTTTCGCACCTCGCGAAGGCATCAATACACAGCCTTTTTTGCTGGATAACGAAAGCGCAAAACAGCCATCGACGTTCTATATCGAATTCATCGCCAAAGACGAAAACCGCTACCAATACTGGTTCAGTATCGATGCCCACAAGGTGCGGGAGGAAGTGCTGTGGATGTTCCGTTCCGAAACTAATCGGCGCACCGTGATATTCGAACGTGAAGACGGAAAGAAGACCAAGATCGGCGCTCAATTCCACAACATAGGAAAGATTGCCCACCTTGTTCGGGAGAACGCGCTTCTCCTTTCGGCCGCGGCAGCACTGAACATTACAAGTGTGATGCCTGCATATGACACTATCGCAAATGGCATCCAGTGCTATCCCGCCGTAGATTTTGATAATTCCTTCGGAGTTTTCGTGCATCGAATCCGCAAGAATCCAAGACGGGCATTGTTGCTGTCGAAACTGATCAGAGTGGCCGATCTCGGTATAACCGATGTCGATTTCGAAGAAAAAGACGTTCCGGAAGAATTGCTGGAAGAACTGCGAAAACTGGCGGAAAGCGGAATATCGGGCAGTTCGGCCCCAGCAGGCGATGAGCCGCTGGGCGATTCCTCTAGCTCATCACCTTCCTCCGAGTATTTTATGCCTCGCGTACTGTTCAGCCATCAGGGGAGGGGCGTGATCCGTCAGCTTTCGGAACAGTGGGAATCGCAAGGTACCAAAAACGTGATGTTGCTGTTCGACTGGGTGCTTGATTCGCTGGAGCGACCTTCGATCACATTACTTGATGAGCCGGATGTCAGCATCAGTACGAGCCTGTTTTCTGAAATCATCAAACTGTATAGGGATCCGGCAACGAACCCTAACAACTCGCAGCTGATCTTCACTACACATAACGAGACGTTGATCAGTGCGTCGGGTACCGACGACCGGGTATTGGACCGAGATCAGATATGGATCGTAAAGAAAGACCCCAATACCGGTGAATCCACGCTGAATTGGCTGATGGATTGGAGCCCGAACTCCAAGGAGAATTTTGGGAAGAACTACCGTCATGGCGTATATGGCGGTCTTGCACAGCCGAATCTGTATGCGACCGTGAAAGAGCATTTCGACAATGCCAAAAACGCCGGAAAAGAATCCCAACGCTGATATGTAGGCATAGTGCAATAGATAGTTGCGCGTTGGCAACGGGATGAATGAATAACGTCTGAAGGGAGGAATAGTGGTACACAAGCCAAATGCCGGGCACTGGGGGAAATCAAAGCCGAGAAACAAACGGTTCCTCATCTACAGTGGAGGCATTGTTACAGAAGTGGAATACTTCCAATATGTCAGACGGCATCTGTTCGGAGACTATGTAAAGAACCTTCGAATTAAAAGCGGCGAAGTGGATGATCCGGTTCGTGTGGAAGCAGACGGAGTCGATCCCAAAACTCTTGTAGAGGGCGCGGCAAGGCTGTTGCACGAAGACAAGAAGGACGCGAAGAAAGAGTCATATGATCCGTTTGCGGTGGTGTGGGCGGTGACGGACGTGGACGATTTCGGCAAAAACGGCGACAAGCTGCGTGCAGCCGTAGACAAAGGACGTCAAAGCGGTGTCGAAGTAATCATCTCCAATCCGTGTTTTGACGTATGGCTGATTGACCACAAGCAGCCATGCCCCCTGTCATACACTCAGACTTCGGAATGCGAGAAGCTCGCTAAACGACTTGGGCTGATTGACATGAGCCGGAATCGAAATAATCCCAAGCACATTCGCCAGGAAGCGATAGCTGGGAAGTATGCCACGGCGGCTAAAAATGCGCAGAAGCATATGGGCGAGCAACATCGCCGGATACGAGACAACAGACCCTCTAGCGGGGATTATGCGCCGTGGACGGACATTCCGAAAATTGTGGATACGCTGATTGAAGAGTATAAAACATTGATTAATAAGGGTGAAGAAGAAACATTATAGATTCGAGGTAGTGCGCTGCTTGCCTTGCGTTTATTGTTGCAAGGTCTGCCGATTGCGATTGTGGAGGAGATCGCCTTCGAGAACGGTTGGATCACGCGCGACCAGCTCATGGAGTCCGCGGAGCGTTATGGCAAGAGCCCGTACAGCCAGCATCTCAAGGGCATCGCCGACGGCGAGATCATGCTCGTCCCCAACCAGAAGAGCTTATTCTCGGGAGATATCCATCTCAAGGGTGCTTCCTGATTTTTATGGATGTCTCGATGCGGCGCGTATTTTGAGGGATATGTGTATATGCTGTATTGGGCAAAAGATTGAGGAAACGGTCAAGGATGTGTGGGTTTTCTTGAAAACTTTCTTGAGTACTGAGCATCCAGGGCTTAATAACGTTGCCAACTTTCTTACAGTTATTATTTCTGCTGCTTCTATCATTATTGCTTTTGCGTCGTATAACTACACGAAAGATCATGATCAGCCGATTTATGATGTCGTGCTCACTTCCGGAGCATATCAAGGGGCCGGTTCCGACTACCTGAGTGGAACGGATTTCACTACTTGTATCGGTACGGTCCCTCCGGGAAAATTCACGGCATATGTTCCCTATCCTGGCGAAGGGATGCATGCCCGTGTCGAATCGGCCATTGCTTTTCGAGACAACAAAGGCAACGACTGGATTCGTGATGCCAAGGGCATCCTTTCCGAAATCAAAACGAACCCGTATGAATATCTCAAACTCGATTTGCCGCCGGAGAATTGGCAATCCCTGGAATCGGAATAAGACGTATGACGTCCGCACTGAATATCGCACCATGGACGACTCCAAGTGGAGAGATGGTAGGGGGTCTTGAAGGTTATGCTGTAAGAGAGCTTGATGAGTGCCATTGGTGAGTGAAGCAAAGTCAAGTCGCTTTACCATGTATGCGTATTTGGAGGAGATAAGGGATGAGCTGGGTTCCGTTTGGCATGGAAGAGGGAAAACCGTCGGTTCTTGTGGACGGTGTTCCGGACTATATGAAGAAAAGCCTCGTCGATTGGATGATGCAGGCGGAATTGCTTTTATGCTGTGGTGGTACTTCGATATACGGTGAAAAGTGGCTTGATGAAGATACGCGTTATGAACTGATTAAGGAGTTCGACCGACGTACTAGGCAAGAATCCCATCTTTGTGATGATACTACTAATAAGTATTTCGAAGAGAATATGAATGCTGATTTGATCGGTCTTCAATACACGGATTATCTTCTTATGAAATTAGATGAAGACATGAGAGATGAACAATGTATATTCCCTTCTAGTGAGGAATTCCATTCCCATATTCAAAACCTCGATACCATTCTTGAGGAATCTGGTTCCAAATGGAAGGTGGGGGAGCGGAATTCAATCTGTGGACTGGAAGAGCGTGTGGATCCGGCTATGCAGCAGATGGTGGATAATGCCATGGATTCATCGAGCGGATACGGACAGCAGCTTTCCGAAGCGTGGCATTACATGTTTGGCCGTGAACCGAACTATTCCGCTGCGTACGAGGCCGCCATCAAGGCCGTCGAGTCGATAGCTTTGCCCATGGTGGAGCCGAACAACAAGGACTCGACCCTGAGCAAGGCGGCAAGGGTCATGCGGGACCAGCGCTGGGAATTCCAGATCGAGGCGCGGGAAGAGAACAATGTTCCTGGCGGTGTCATCCAATTACTTATGAGTGGTCTGATGAACAGTCAGCCCGACCGTCACGGCGGTCCGGATCCCGTAGCAGTCTCCAGGGAGAAAGCCCAGGCGGCCGTCTACTCTGCGGTGTTTCTGGTCCAATGCTTCAAAGCAGGTCTTGTGCGGAGACCAGCAAGCTGACTTAACATCGGTTCGTGGGGTTTGTGCTCTCGATGAATGAATATTCTTATGTATCATGCACGGGGAGACGACGGCAACAAAATTCCTTGCTCATGCCATGGTCGAGCTGTTACTTGCTGTTATCTGAAGCTTGTTGCAGTGCTTCGATTACTTTTGGCATATCGGTCCAAGGGGCGTATTCCTGCTCATGATTAGGCGCGAGTCTGTTACGCCCCTGGCGGTTTTCCGTTGTATTGTGCCGAGCGGCGTTGTGCATTGCGGCCTCGAGATGTTCTTTGTCAATGAGCTCGGTGTTGATGTATTTGTTACGGGTTCCGCGATAACGCCCGAATTCTTGCGCACTTTCGGATTCCGGCCCTGACGTAAGAGGGCATGGCCCGCGTCCTGTGTACGATTTTCATTCGCCAAAACAAAAAACCGCGATTGGAAGCCAGGAGACGGAACC
>ENA-OQKN01001086-OQKN01001086.1-human-gut-metagenome-genome-assembly--contig:-NODE-1086-length-16463-cov-4.384611_pt1 | contig 16463 bp, 16 predicted proteins | sample MGYA00242776_ERZ504794 | MGnify/ENA primary metagenome ERZ504794 (study PRJEB26092, sample SAMD00036434) | human gut metagenome | host: Homo sapiens | study: EMG produced TPA metagenomics assembly of... | reverse complement strand
CGCTTAATGTTTCCAATTCAAAATGAAAATGGAGATTATATTGGATTTTGTGGAAGAATCATTAAAAAAGGAACTGATAAAAATGGAAAAGCCTTAGCAAAATATATTAATTCCATGGAAACAATTTTATTTGATAAATCGAGTACATTATTTGGATTTAATTTTGCGAAAGAAAGTCCATTCAATTATTTCATTTTATGTGAAGGACAAATGGATGTTATTTCTTTACATCAAGCAAATTTTACAAATGCGATTGCAAGTATGGGAACAGCTTTAACAGAACAACAGGTAAAGATGATCAGTAAATATAAAAAGAATGTTTTGATTTCTTATGATATGGATGCTGCTGGAATTAAAGCTGCAAAAAGAGCAATTCAATTATTAGAAAGAGAAAATATAAATATTCGTTTTATTGATTTAATGCCATATAAAGATCCAGATGAATTTATCAAAAATCTAGGAGTTGAAGCTTTTCAAGAAAGAATAAAAAATTCAAAAGAAAAGGAAGATTGGTTGTTAAAATTAGCAATTACAAATGATGATGTAAAAATCATGGAAAATCTATAACTTTCTAAAAAGTAATCTAAAAAAGATTACTTTTTTTATTACCATTTCTTAAAAACCGATCATAATATAAGTATAAAAGGAGAAAAAATATGCTTTACATGTAGACGCACTACCAATTATTATTATTGTACTTGTAGTTATCGGTATTTTACTAAGTGGATATGTAAAAGCTCCAACAAATGAAGCTTATATTATTTCCGGTTTAAAGAAAGAACCTAGAGTTTTAATTGGTAGAGCAGGAATCAAGATTCCATTTTTAGAAAGAAAAGATACTTTACTAATTAAACAAATCAGTGTTGATATTAAAACTGGTGGATATATTCCAACACAAGATTTCATTGGTGTAGATATTGATGCTGTAGCAAAAGTTCATGCAATTACATATAAAGATGTAAATGTAGATGATAATGGTAATTATCTTCCAGGCGTAGATCTTGTAGAAAACCCACCAAAGATTACAAAACAAATGGTAACTGCTGCAATGAAGAACTTCCTTAACATGAAGGAAGATGAAATTCGAGACGCACTCACTGACTCTCTTCAAGGTAATATGAGAGAGATTATTGGTACTCAGACACTAAAAGACTTATGTAATGACCGTAAAGGCTTTGGTGATCAGGTACAGGAAAAAGCACAAAAAGATATGAATGCATTAGGTATTCGTATTGTATCTTGTAACATTCAAAAATTAGAGGATGAAAAAGGTTTAATCATTGCTCTAGGACAAGATAATATGTCTAAGATTCAAAAAGACGCATCTATTGCAAAAGCCCAGGCAGAAGCAGAAGTTGCAATTGCAGAAGCGGAAGCAAGAAAATCCGCAAATGATGCAAAAGTAGCTGCTGATACAGAAATTGCACAAAAGAATAATGATTTAGAAATCAAACGTTCTGAATTAAAAATGCTATCTGATCAAAAGAAAGCAGAAGCAGATGTCAATATTACAGGACTTGAAAAATCTCCAGACGAAGCAAAAAAGGCAGTAGCAAATGCAATCATTGCGGATGCAGTTGCAACTGATTCTGCAAATACAAAAGAATCAGGAGCTTCCGAAGAATTAGCACAGTAAAAAAAGAAAGAAGAGGCGAAAGTTTCTTCTTTTTTTATACCAAAATTTCGAATCCAAATTTCTTTAACTATAAAAAAAACATACATAATAACAAAAATAGAAGAATGTGTTATAATAATATTTATCTTCATTCTTCCATGATATTTAAATATCAGGATATAAACAAAGAAATTGAAGAATTACAAAGGGATATATTCTATCATGAACCTGATTTATTTTGCAAAATTTTTGATGCTGATAAAGATAAATTATTGGAAAATGGATGGATGATAAAGAGGACATCTATGTAACAGACGTTTCTTTATATAGAGAATTAGAAAGAATCAATAATTATGAAAAATTTTCTACATTGTAACAGATGAAACGATGATTTCTCGCGAAAGGAGTAAAAGAAATGCATGGAAATTTTGAACCATTAGACGAATATAATGGCGATATTGTTAGAATTGACCGTCTTATTGAATTTCTTCCAACTGAACATTGGTCGTGGGATGAAACAGGAGAAATAAATTTAGATGATATTTCAGTTGCTATTCATGAAGCAATCTCAGAAGTATCTGAGCCATATGGAGATACGTGGAAACACCCTGTACTGGAACAGAAATCAAGAAACTGGCATATAGGAAGAATCGTTTATTTTATCAATCATCCAGAGGAAATTAGAGATATTGAGATTACCAACGAGTGTAATAATGGGTTTATTCTTCCACAACCTTTTATTGTGGATGGTTGGCACAGATATGCAGCGGCAAGATGGTTATATGACCAAGGTAAGCTGACAGAAATTCATTGCAGATATGGTGGTCGAATGGATGTGCTTGAATATTTACAGGGAAAGACAAATAGTTTTGACAGTGAACCTGTATAACATAATACAATGAAACGGAAATCATAAAACAAGAAACACAAAGGTACAGGTTTTAGTTGATGGACAATTAAAAGACTGTAAACTTGTATTTAAAAATAATGGAAATGATTTCTATTTGGAGCCTGTTGAATAAAAGAAGGAGAAATCCTTCTTTTTTTAATGATAAAATAAAAAACAACATACTATTATTATCATAAGAATAATAGAGTATAGATCATAGAAAGGAATTTGTATGGAAAAAGAATTAAAAAATATCTTAGAAAGTATTTTAAATGAGGATTCTGAAAAAGTAAAAAAAGATGTAAAGGAATTAGAAGAAGCTTTAGAACAAACAAAATATGACTTCCATGATGCCGACATATATGATACAATATTTGTATATCAAATCAGAAAAATTATAAAAGGAATTGCAAATAAATATATTGGATTTGAAGATACATCCGGTAAAGCAGAATTCATTTATACAAATTATAATTTTGTATCAAGTCATATTAGAAAGTTACTTGAAATGAGAACAAATGGTAGTTGTTCGGCGGATAAAACAAGAACAATTATTTCAGCTTATTTAAAATATCTTGAAAATCCAGAAAATAAAAGTATTGATTTTACAAAAGAAAGTTTTGCATATCCTAAATTCGGAACAACAAATGAATGGATTGATTTTTGTGATTCTTTATTTTATTTATATTATGGAAATCCTGAGAAATATTTTCACAATTATTCAAATCTTTTAAAAGCAAAAATCAGGAAATATAAACATACACAATATGATTGGTATATCTTATTAACTTCAGGAGAAGAAGTATATATTGATTCCATGTATGATGAATATTCAAAAGATCCATTAGAAAATGAGTATCTTTGGAGTGATGATTTATTTATTGTTTTAAAAAGAAATATTCCGGATGATTTAAAGAAATATTTTGTAGATTTATCAAATACTGAATGTAAAGATCATTTATCATATCATAAAAAATTCAGTATGGGATTACCAAAAGATAAGATTAAGAAAAGTTATTGTAAAAAACAGGAAGTATATATTTAGGAGGTTTTATGAAAAAAGAAAATATAGAAGATAAGATTGTTCTAACATTAAATGCTTCAGAAATTAGTCAAATCATTACCTGTTTGGATTTTTATTCAAGGATCTGGATTGGTCAATATTTAGAAATTGATAATGAAATGTTATGGATTAAAGAAGATATATCAAGATCTGATTCGGAAATCGCAGTAACACCATTTTTTAGAGAAATCAGGAAAAAAGTATTACCCAAATTAGAAGAATCATTGCATAGTTCTTATGGTATTTTTTCTCATGATATTGATGTTCATGCAGGTATTGCATATGATCTTCAACAGGTAATAAGATATACACAAGCCTGGTTTGTAAATCCAGAAGGAGGATGGACAGTTGATTATGGAAGACCTCTTCAGGCAAATAAAGAGATTCCATTAGCAAATGCAGAATGTAATAGAGTAGATGATAAACTGTTCATGAAATTAACATTAACAGATCCTATTCAATTATCTGTATTACAAGATGCTGTAAAGATTTATCAATGCTTATTACAGGATAAGATAAGAGAGTTATTTACTTATTATACAAAAGATGAAGAATCATTAAGATTTGCAGAAAGAGTAGAAAAGTATTATAAGAAATTTAAAGTAGAAAATAGATGTAAAGAATCAATCGAAAAATTCTTAAAATTAAAAGTATAAGCTATAAAAAGGACCTTCGTGGTTCTTTTTATTTTTTAAAATATAAGAAAAAACAGCATATTATAAGTAATATAGAATAAAAGGAGGATATAGATGATTTCTGTAGGAGGATGGATTGCTATATTAATTATTTTATGTGTTTTTGCAGCAGTAAAATAATATTTAATCTTGCAATCATAGTATGTTAGAAAAAGAAAAAACGTTAAAATCATCTATATTATGAGTTATATTAAATATTTGACAAAAAATATGTTTCTTTACATAAAAATCATTACATATTATAATTAACAAAAGAATAAAGGAGATTATTATGATTGTAAAAGAATTATTCCAAAAAGCTGATTGGAAAATTATTGCAAAAGAAATTGCAGATAATGATTATATGCTTAGTATAGATCAAACAAAAACAGAAGAAGAAAAAGAAATTAAGAAAAAGAAATATGCTGAAATTATTATTCATAGTGTTCAGGAAATGCTGAAATTGGAAGAAATTATAAATGAAGAAAATATTTTAGCAGTTATGAAAGTTATTGCTTTAGATGAACCAGACAATACTTATTACACCGCAAGTCTTATCAAAAAAAGTGATCTGATGAATAAAGAAATCAGATATGTAAATTATGATGATAAAGATACAGATCAGGAATCATTTGAAGAAATTGAAAAGAAATATGTTCAAACTTATGCATTTGAATTTAATGATTGGAAGGAAATTTTAGGATATTCTGTATCGGATGTATCTATTAAAGAATATGGAATAAATGTTGTTGCAAGTGCTATCTTTGATGAAATGACATTCTTCGGACTGGAATATGAAAAAGTAAATGAAAGAACAGAAGAAGAAATGAATATTCTGGATGAAAGAATCAAAGAAATTGAAGAACATCCGGAAAATTTAAAACCGATTTCTGAGGTTTTTGAAAAATTTGGACTTGAACCAGAAACACAAGAAGAAATTGAAAGAAGAAAAAAAGAACTTTTAGAAGAAATGAAATTAAATCAGGAAATCACTTATTCAATCTTAAAGAAAATGAAAGAGGAATATTATGTTTAATAAAGACTTATTTTATGATTTATGTAAAAAATATAATGTAAAAATGACTCAAGATAAAGAGGCTATGGTTATGATAGATGGAAAAGAACATAAATTAAAAAATATGGATAAAAAAGAATTAGAAAAAACATTATTTGGAGATATGAATGTGAGGAGAGTGTAAACTCTCCTTTTTTTATTGTTTAATTCATTTCATTGACATAATAATTAAGAAATAAATCAAAAATAAAGAGGTAAAGGAGAATAAAATGGCAAAATTATATTTTCGTTATGGAGCAATGGGCAGTTCAAAAACAGCAAATGCTTTAATGGTAAAACATAATTATATGGAAAAAGGTATGAAAGTTTTATTTTTAAAGCCAGCTATTGAAAATAGAGACGGAAAAATGAAAGTGAAATCAAGAATTGGAATTGAATCTGATTGCCAAATTGTTGAAGATTTCTTTAATGATAAAACGAAATTACTTCAGGATAAATTAAAAGACGTTTCCTGTGTGATTGTTGATGAAGCTCAATTTCTAGATCCTTTATATGTGGATGTTTTAGCAGACACGGTTGTTGATTATTTAAACATTCCGGTTATCTGTTATGGACTTAGAACAGATTTTGAAGGATATTTATTTGACGGTTCAAAGAGATTAATGGAAGTTGCGGATGTGATTGAAGAAATTCCAACCGTATGCTGGTGCGGAAAAAAAGCAAAATTCAATGCAAGAATCTGTAATGGCAAAAAGGTAACCAGTGGAGAACAAATCATGATGGGTGGAAATGAATCATACGTTTCTTTATGCAGAAAACATTTTAAGGAAGGAAAAATTGCTAATGAAGACTAGATATTATGTTGATGTAGAAAATATTGGAAATCTATGGGTTACAATTTGTAAACAGGTAAGTGATCATTCTGTTGTAAATTTAATCACTTCTCAAAATACAAGACCAACTTTTGAGAATTTTGCAATTTGTCTTGCAAGAAAAATCAAATTAAATATTTATAATACCTTTGCAATTAAAAAAGGAGATCAGTCATGTGATCATTTCTTAATTGGATTAATCAGTACAAAAATGATTAAAAATCCAGATGATGAATATGTGATTGTATCAAACGATAAAGGATATGATGTATTTATTGAGAATAAAAAAATGATGTATAACATCAGACGTGAACGTGCTGTAACAAGATTTGATATGAAAATAGATAATGCACCAATATACGAAGGTTTAGCAAAAGTAGATGATGATAAAAATACAGGAAGTATTGACTTAGAAAAAACAACGGAAGAACTTAAAAAAATCTGTGATTCAAATGAATTATTAAAAGAAAATGTAAAAGAATTCCTGAAAAAATGTATCGAAATGAGCGATAAGAAAGGAAAGAAAAAACTTCTTCAGAAATATAATTTTGATGAATTAGCAAATACATATATCAATACAAATGGAGATTTTACAAAAATGCTTGATACGATTCAAAATAAAACATCAAAAATTAGATTAAATGATTTAAAGAGTTATATGCAAAATAAAGAAGTATCTTCTGCTGAAATTACAGATGTAAAAACAGTTATCAAAGCAATTGAACATGGAACCATTGATGATGTGATTGCGAAAGCTCCAGAAGGATATAAAGTTACAATCCAGAAAAATGTAAATGATATTTATGATATGATCCATAAAATTGATCAGACGGTAGAAAACTATTATAATCTTGTGAAAGATTTAAATAGAAAAGAAGCTATGATTAAGATTAATACAGAATTTCCTAAAAAATATAGAGGATTTATTACAGAAAAATATAATCAGAGATCCTATAGTTATTTAAAATCATTTTCTGGTCATTATCGTAAATATGAAGAACTAGAAAACTTATTACCGTAAAAGAGAGAGTTTTTCTCTCTTTTTTTATTTTAAATATAAACATTTTCCTTATTTTTACACATAATAAATATGATAAAATATATGAAGGAGCAATTTATGTTTGAAAAGAAAAATATAAATAAAACAGTAAATAAGATTTTAAAATTAAAATCAGTAATGGAGAAAAAAACGGATGAAGAATTAAAATTTCAAACAGAAATTTTTAAACATAGAATCCAACAAGGAGAAAGTTTAGATAGCATTTTACCAGAAGCTTTTGCAACCGTAAGAGAGGCATCAAAAAGAGTATTAGGAATGGAACATTTCCCAGTACAATTAATGGGTGGAATTGCATTACATAAAGGATATGTTTCTGAACAGAAAACTGGTGAAGGTAAAACCTTAGTATCTACATGTCCAGCTTACTTAAATGCTTTAACAGGAAAACCTGTACATATTGTAACCGTAAATGATTATTTAGCAAAAAGAGATGCGGAACAAATGGGACAGGTACATGAATTTCTAGGTCTATCTGTAGGTGTTGTATTAAATGAAATGACAAACCTAGAAAGAAAACAGGCTTATTCTTGTGATATTACTTATGTAACAAATAATGAATTAGGATTTGATTATTTAAGAGATAATATGGTTCAAGATAAAGATTCTAAGGTATTAAGAGGATTATCTTATTGTATTATAGATGAAGCAGATTCTGTATTAATTGATGAAGCAAGAACACCTCTCATTATTTCTGGTCAATCTAGTCAATCTACAAGTCTTTATATTGCAGCAGATCTTTTAGCAAAAAGATTAAAAAAAGGAAAAGCAAAAGAATTTTCTAAAGTAGATGCTATTTTAGGAGAAGAAATTGAAGAAAGTGGAGATTTTATTGTAGAAGAAAAAGAAAAACAGGTTCATTTGACTGAAGAAGGTGTTAAAAAAGTAGAAGAATTTTTCCATATTGAAAATTTAGCAAATCCTGAAAATATAGATATCCAACATCATATGAATTTAGCATTAAAAGCAAATTATATTATGAAAAAAGATAAAGACTATGTTGTAAAAGAGGATAAGGTTTTAATTGTAGACGAATTTACTGGAAGAACAATGCCTGGAAGAAGATTCTCTGATGGTTTACATCAGGCAATTGAATCAAAAGAAGGTGTAGATATTAAAAGAGAATCCAGAACTTATGCAACCATTACATTCCAAAGTTTCTTTAATAAATTTGAAAAAAAATCAGGAATGACTGGTACTGCAAGAACAGAAGAAAAAGAATTTAAAAAGATTTATCGCATGGATGTAATCGAAATTCCAACAAATAAACCTTTGATTAGAAAAGATTATGATGATGTGGTATATAAAACAAAGAAAGAAAAATATGAAGCGATTGTTAAAGAAGTAAAAGAGTCTTATGAGAAAAAACAACCTGTATTAGTTGGAACAATTTCTATTGAGACGTCTGAATTAATATCAAAAATGTTGAAAAAAGAAGGAATTCCACATCATGTATTAAATGCAAAATATGTAGAAAAAGAAGCAGAGATTATTTCTCATGCAGGAGAAGCAGGAGCCGTAACAGTTGCTACCAATATGGCCGGACGTGGAACCGATATTAAGTTAGATGAAGAAGCAAAACAAGCTGGAGGATTAAAGATTATTGGTTCAGAAAGACATGAATCAAGACGAATTGATAATCAGTTAAGAGGACGTTCTGGAAGACAGGGAGATCCTGGTGAATCAAAATTCTATTTATCATTAGAAGATGATTTAATGAGATTATTTGGTTCTGAACATATGATTCAAGTATTAGAAGAAAATGGAATTGAGTACGGTGAAGAAATCAAACATCGTTTATTATCAAAAGCAATTGAAAATGCGCAAAAGAAAATTGAACATAATAACCTTGATATAAGAGAACGTTTATATAAATATGATCAGATTAATAATGAACAAAGAGAATTAATCTATTCTGAAAGAAATAGTATTTTGGATAATGAAAGTATTCGAGAAATTGTTGTATGTTCCATAAAAGAAACCATACATCAGATAATTACAAGAGGATTTGCAGAAAAAAAATCTGTAAATGAAATTTTATCAGATATATATGAATCTATTCCATTAAAAATAGAAGTAAAAGATTATGAAAAAATGAATCAAAAACAAATGATTAAAAAATTAGATGAAGATTTTGACCATTTTTATCAGGAATTAGAATCAAAATTTGAAAATATAGAAAATTTAAGAAAATTAGAAAAAATGATCTTTTTAAAGATTTTAGATCAAAAATGGATGAATCATATTGATGATATGGAAAAATTAAGAGAAAGTATTTCTTTACAATCTTATGCTCAAAAAGATCCATTAGTAGAATATAAAATCACAGCTTATCAAATGTTTTATAATATGGTGGAAGAAATTAAAAATAATCAAAAACCTTCAAAGAATGATACTTTATTACCAGTAAGTGATACACCTTTACAATTTACTTATACTTTATTAAAAAGTACAGCAAGAACCTCTGCAACTCAGATCTTTAAGTTCTATGATAATAAAGATACAGAAAATAAAACACAATTAAGCGGATTTACTTTAAAAGTATATAAAGAATCTGGTGAGGAAGTTGGAAATGTATCTGTTGATGCTGCTGGAACAGTAACAATAGAAAATCTAGAAAAAGGAAATTATTATTATGTAATTACAGGAACACCTGAAAATTATTCCAATATGATGTCTTATAAAAATAATTTTACAATTTCTGATTATACTACAAAAACTACAACAGTAAAATTACAAAAAGATGCAGAACAAACAACAGGCACATTTGAAATGACAGTTGTTGATGATGGAAATAATCCTGTAAAAGATGTAGAAGTAACAATTACTGGTTCTGATGGAAGTAAAAAAGTTGTAAAAACAAATGAAAAAGGTGTTGCTTCTGTTTCCGATTTAGAAAATGGAACTTATACTTATAAAATTTCAAATGTATCAAATATTTATAATAATCATGTAAAAACTTATGATCAGTTACCAGCAAGAGCATATGTAGTAAGATTTAGTAACATGAGCGGTTTCTTCCTTGAGGAATATGCAGATATTGAAATCAAGGAGAAAATTTATGGAGTACATCAGGAGAAAGTAGATAAAGTTTTACATGCTTTTAATTCTTTAAATAGAAATCTTGGTGTGATTTTAAGCGGAAATAAAGGTATTGGTAAATCTTTATTTGCAAAGATGCTTGCTGCAAAAGCAACTGCCAATAATATTCCAGTAGTCATTGTTGATTCCTATATTCCTGGAATTGCAACATTTCTTGAGTCTATTAATCAGGAGATTATGGTAATGTTTGATGAGTTTGATAAAACATTTGCCAGTCATTCCGATTCTGATGATCCACAGGCAGAAATGCTTACTTTATTTGATGGATTTTCTCAGGGTAAGAAACTCTTTGTTATTACCTGTAATGAATTAAGAAGACTGAATGACTATTTAGTAAATAGACCAGGACGTTTTCATTATCATTTCAGATTTGATTATCCGTCTGCTGAAGAAGTAAGAGCATACTTAATGGATAAACTGGATGCGAAATACTATTCCGAGATTGACTCTGTAATCGCATTCTCCAGAAAGATTGACCTTAACTTCGATTGTCTCCGTGCAATTGCGTTTGAGTTAAATACTGGAGAGCCATTTAAGAGTGCTATTAAGGATTTAAACATCATCAATACAGAATCTATGAAGTACAATGTAACACTGTACTATGAGAATGGAGATGTATTAGTTTCCAATAAAGTATATCTTGATATGTTTGGTAATGATGATACTCAGAGCGTGTACATGAATACTAATGACGGTGATGAGATTTGCTACTTAAAGATCAATCCAAAAGATTGTTTCTATGATTATACAAAGGATGGAAACATTATCCCGAAAGAGAACTTACATATCAGCTATATGTCTAGCTATGACGATGATGACAAAGAACTTATTAATAAGTACAAAAATCAAAAGCCTGCTTATGCACTGATTTCCAGAGTTGGTAGTAAAGAACTCCATTATGCTGTATAAACAGATAAAAGCCTATCGAAAGATAGGTTTTTTTGTTATCAAGGAATAATATGAATATAATACATTGCATGATAAGTTAAAAAGAGGTATAATAAAAAACAAAAAATACAAATGAGAAAATTAAAATGGATAAACAAACAGGAAATCTTATTCGTGATTATATCATTCATCATAAAAATTTAACAAAAAAAGATTTAGAAATGATAAAAGAAATTGGAAAAGAAAATATTATGAATTTATCTGAAATGATTATTTTTCATAGTTTTCCAGAAGAATTATATGTATATCACGAGATGAAAGATGATTGTAAAAATTATTGGAGATTAAACATAAAAGAAATAAATAATAAATATATTCAACTAAAAATAAAAAAAGAAGATATTTTATTATATATCTTAGATACAGAAGAAATCATTTTAAATAATAAATGATTATAAAAAAAGACTAGTTTCCTAGTCTTTATTTTATTTTTGTGAATTTAGGCACTGAAAATGAATAAAACTCCACAAATCGGTAGTCCGATAAGCAGCGCCATAATCAATCCGCAAAGAACTGACACCGCCAATTTTTTAAGGCCATGGACACAATGACCATTCAAATTTACATTACCAAAGAAAAAGCTCCATAATGTAAATAATAGAAAAACACCAAAAAAAATTTTCATATTAAATTCCTCCATTTATATATTCTACTTTTAATATGGATCTATTTTTTGAGAAATAAAAAAGAGGAAATTAATCCTCTTTTATGTAAGTTAGTTCTTCAGGTTACTAAAGTTACTCAAGAATGGATTTTAATGCTCTATGAGCATCTAAACTGAACCAGAACATGCTATGTACTTTAAATACATCTTTCGTATAGCAATTTCCTTCATCAGAATAGGCTCTATTCTTAATGGAATGATTAAAAGTGAAGAAATTCCACCGCTCCATATCATCATCCCAATAAATACATTTATCTCCTTTCTTTAAGAATTTTACTTTTGTGTTCTCATAAGCCAGAACGGAATGTCCGTCTACTGGGTAGACTCCTAATGAGTCATGAAGCTCTTTTTTCTTAATAAGAGCATGAAACTCATCATAATCACAATTGTGATCAGAGCCCATAGACGTTCCTTTAAAGCCTCCACGAATATCATACTTGTTTCTCTTTTTCTTTAAGCGGTTTTCAAGCTTATGAAGAATTGCTCCGTCCATGTGATAATCCTCATCATCGTATGCGTCATAGTCATAACCATACATATCATAGTAGTAATAAAGATCATCAAATTCTGGATATTCAGATTCCAGAACATCAATATCATGAATTGCATCATTCATGGAATCCATTTTACGCTTATCCGGAATCGGGACTTCATGAAAAGCGCACACCATGCAAGAACAATGGATCTTTCCTTTGGATAAATAGCCGTCATGTTTCACATGTGTATACGGCTCATAATCTCCATAACTGTTCTTGATAGGGCCATCAGTATCAAGTTCATCAAGATAATGTGGAGTATTATCTAATCTATAATGATCCAAAATTCTCTTCTTTCTTGCGATTTTCTCCTCTCTTTTACTTCTGAAATATCCTCTGCTTCTAGACATAATATCGTCCTCCTTTTATTCAATGTTTTTATAAAATTAGTATGTAATGATTTAAAATAAGATAAAGAACTATCAAAGGAAAATAAAATACATAATAAAAATAAAAAGATAAAAGAAAAGGAGAGAAGTAAATGAAAATTATCCGTTATTCTAAAGAAGGTTTCAAGCCACAAAAACAGACATATCATGTAAACAAATTTGAAAGCTGTAAAGATTTGGATTTAAATACAATTCCAAAACATTTACAGTATGAAGTAAAAAAGATTATAGAAAAGAAAGTGAAATTCTATCATGAACATAAGGAGGATTTACAGGAAGGAATCTGGTTTTTCATTGACGGATATAAAAATAATCAGTCTTTAAATCATTTAAAAGAAAAAGTTCCATGTTGGGAAGCGGAGATTGATGATGATGTTTTGGTATACGATTGTAATTTAGATAAAATTGTTTCTTTAAATGATTCAATCGTAAAATTTGGAGGATGTTATATTCCTAAAAAATTAATAAAATACATTAAAAACATCAAAAGAAGAAAAACAAAAAAAGCCATGTAGAAATGGCTTTTTTATTAATAGAAGATAACATAAATAATGACCCATGCCAGAATCGAACTGAGCATTTTTACATTGAAAGTGTAAAGTCGTAACCTTTAGACTAAACTGGACATTATGGAGAAAAATATACAATGTTGAATATTCCAAATTGGACAAAAGTATTTTTAATACTTCAAGAAGCAATAAAGAAAATAACAGATGAAAATATGTTTAGTCCTATTTCCTAAAAAGAGAATAAAGAAAAAGAAGTAATTGTGAACAGTATTGTTTTGGAAAAAACGATATGGTATAATGGAGACAATTAATCAGAGACTCTTTATTCCGGTGCCATAAAAAAAGGAAAAAAGTGAGAAATAAAAAAGTAAAAAAAAGGAATAAAAATCAAGAAAATAAGGATTTATCCCATTTTTTTAAGACTCTGATTATTAGAGTCTTATTTTTTTATCTGCATTTTTTTCTGTTTTTATTGGAACTGGAACAACAGTCATATCTACCTGTCAGGGCAGAAGGCGAAATTACTGCAATAAAAGCCAAGTGTAAAGTTTTACATAAATTTTACATTTGGCTGTTTTTGTTTTTACACAGCTGTGGTATGCTGATGGTAAGTGCATAACCGCATTTTGCGGCTTTGCGGTTAAAAAGGGAAGGACGAGGATCACCATGGATAAGATTTATATCATTGAAGATGATGAAAACATACGTAATCTTTTAAAAATAGCGCTGGAAGGCTTTGGCTATGAGGCAGAAGGCTTTGAAACAGCAGAAGAAGGTCTGGCGCGCATCAAAGAAGAAGCACCATCTCTGGCTATTTTTGACTGGATGCTTCCGGGGATGGATGGTGTTACAGCAATCCGCCAGATACGCCAGACAGATGGTCTGCAGGAGCTTCCCATTATGCTTTTAACTGCCAAAGAGAAGGAGCTAGATAAGGTAGTAGGTCTGGACTGTGGTGCCGATGATTATATGGTAAAGCCCTTTGGTGTCCTGGAGCTTTCTGCAAGGATACGCAGCCTGCTGCGCCGCGCAAAAAGAGAAGAGAAGAAGGATATCCTTAAGTTTGAAGATATTGAAATCAACAAAAAGACCAGGGAGGTGACCAGTGAAGGCCATTTATGTGAGCTGACCTTAAAAGAATTTGAACTTTTAGTCTATCTCATGGAAAACCAGTCCCGTGTGGTCACAAGAGATGAACTTTTAAATCAGGTATGGGGTTATGAATATGACGGAGAGACCAGAACGCTGGATATGCATATCCGTACGTTACGCCAGAAACTGGGAAAAAAGGGAAGTTACTGTATTAAGACAGTCAGAGGCGTAGGCTACAGACTGGTACATCAGGAGGGATGACCTATGAGAAAGGCAATTCTGGAGAAATTCATTTTTGTACTTTTGGCGGCGCTGTGTATTAACAGCGTCATCTTTTATATTGCCAGCAGGAATACGATACTGGATACAACAAGAAAAGACATGCTATATACTATGGAAATGATTGACCGCACATTGGACTATGACGGGGATCTGTTAGAACAGGTGCGCCGCATGGAAACTTTTACAGCCGGAAATACCAGCCGTATAACGCTGATCCGTACAGATGGAACGGTTGTATCTGACTCAGATGCAGATCCATTGGAACTTGACAATCATTTAAGCCGGAAAGAAGTGGTCCAGGCACTGGAAAATGGCAGCGGCTCTGCCAGACGTTATTCCCATACCTCAAAGAGAAATCTTTTATATGTGGCCTATAGATCCAACCGGGCAGATATGATCATCCGTGTTTCTGTGCCTTATTCCGGGGCCAGTGAATATCTGACTATGCTTCTGCCGGCGGCTCTTTTCAGTTTTCTGGCAGCTCTTGTCTGCGCATTGGTAGTTTCCAGACGTTTTGTGGATTCCGTTACACAGCCTTTAAGCAATATTGCAGCGGAAATGTCAAAGGTAAAGGGGGATTACAAAGGGGATTATACAGAACTGCATTTTGAAAAGTGCCAGTATCCGGAGTTAAATGTGATCGCAGAAACCACCATGGAAATGTCAAAAAATGTAAAAGCATATCTGACCCGGATCGACAAGGAAAAAAGGATCCGTCAGGAATTTTTCAGCAACGCTTCCCATGAATTAAAGACTCCTATCACATCGATCCAGGGATATGCGGAATTAATAGAAAATGGCATGATTCAGGATGAGAATATGAAAATGGACTTTATCAAAAGGATCAAGAAGGAGGCCATTAATATGGCCGGTCTTATTAACGATATTCTGATGATCTCCAGACTGGAGGCAAAAGATGCAGAAGTGGTGGTATCAGATGTGAGAGTCAGTGTGCTTCTTGAAGAGATCATAGACAGTTTAAAACCTGCAGCAGCAGCCGGACAGGTATTTATGCACTGTGACTGCCAGCCTCTTAGCATCAAGGCAAATCCGCAGCAGATGAAAGAGCTGCTCTCCAATCTGGTTAGCAATGCAGTAAAATACAACCGGCCAGGCGGTCAGGTATGGGTAAATATCCGGGAAAAAGACGGAAATATGGTTGCCCGTGTACGGGATAATGGTGTTGGCATCCCTCAGGAAAGCCTGGATCGCATTTTTGAGCGGTTCTACCGCGTGGATAAGGGCCGGAGCCGGAAACAGGGCGGTACCGGTCTGGGACTTTCCATTGTAAAGCATATTGTAAATTTTTATCATGGAACTATCCGTGTTACTTCACAGCTGGAAGAGGGTACAGAATTTGTAGTTACTATTCCTTTAAACTGGAAAGATCTTTAAAATGTAAAAAACTGGAAAAATTATTGGTAAAAATGACGAAAAACACTTTATTGCTTTAAAATCACAAAAATTTAAAGTAATAAAATTGACGTGCAGATTTTTTTGTAGTATCATACCCTTAGTTCGTATAAAACGAATGAGTTTTTATCGAAAAGAGGACGGTATTATGAAAAAATCTACAAAAATCGTGTCACTTTTATTAGCAGCAGCATGTGCAGCATCTATGACCGGATGTGGCGGTTCTGGCAGTACAGCTACTACAGCAGCAGCTTCCAAAGCAGCAACAGAGGCAGCATCTTCTGAAGAAGCAAAGAGTGAAGCAGCAGCTTCCACTGATGGGAAAACTTATAAAGTAGGTATC
>ENA-OQKN01001063-OQKN01001063.1-human-gut-metagenome-genome-assembly--contig:-NODE-1063-length-17093-cov-3.651244_pt1 | contig 17093 bp, 16 predicted proteins | sample MGYA00242776_ERZ504794 | MGnify/ENA primary metagenome ERZ504794 (study PRJEB26092, sample SAMD00036434) | human gut metagenome | host: Homo sapiens | study: EMG produced TPA metagenomics assembly of... | reverse complement strand
ACTTCTTCTCTACAGGTGGGATGATACTTTTATCAGCACACTTCGCTCTTATATTGAAGAAAAGGCTAAAGAATATGAGCGGAAGGAAGGCATCAAGGTAACACTGGATATTTTAGACGCAAAAAGTAACCAGAATACCCAGAATAATCAGGTGGACCGGATGCTGGAGTTAGGCTGTGATGCCTTATGTGTCAATATTGTAGACCGTTTTGCAGCTTCTGTAGTTATTGATAAAGCCATGGCAGCGGATGTGCCGGTGATCTTTTTTAACAGAGAGCCGGTAGAAGAAGACATGAACCGGTGGGAGAAGCTTTATTATGTAGGGGCTGATGCAAAGGATTCTGCTGTTTTTGAAGGAAGGATCCTGGTAGATGCCTATAAAAAAGATTCCTCAAGTCTTGACCGCAACGGTGATGGGATCGTCAGCTATGTGCTATTAGAAGGAGAGAGCAATCATCAGGATTCCCTGATCCGTACTGAATGGTCCATACAGACATTAAAGGACGGTGGAGTGCCTTTGGAAAAAATCACAGGAGGTATTGCCAGCTGGGAACGCAGCCAGGCATCTGCCATGATGGAGCAGTGGCTTACAGAATATCCGGATCAGATCGAACTGGTGGTGGCTAATAATGATGATATGGCCCTGGGCGCTATCGATGCTATTGACAGGGCGGGAATCCTTCCGGGTATGATCAAAATAGTGGGGATCGATGCTACGCCGCCTGGAATGGAGGCATTAAAGGCAGGAAAACTTTTTGGAACGGTAGCAGCAGATAAAGAAGGCTATGCAAATGCCATTTTCCAGATCGCAGCCTCTTTAAGCAGGGGGCTTCCTGTTGATGAGAGCATAAAACTGGAAAATGGAAAATATTTCTGGTGCAGCCAGAAGGGGATAACCCAGGAAGATGCAACAGAAACTGACAATAAATGACATAAAAACAATAAAAAAATTCAGCAATAATGTAAAATCAAAGAAATTTCATAATACTCCTTAAAAAATCATATGGAAAAATGCACAACCGTGGCTTATAATGTGCTTGTCGTTAAGGAAAATACACCAAAGGCGATAAAAAACAAAATCATATGTATAGGGAGGATTACAATTATGAGATTAGTTAAGAAGGTTACAGCAGCAGCTATGGCATCCGCAATGGCACTTTCACTGGCAGCCTGCGGTGGCGGAAGTACCGCTACAACAGCAGCTCCTACTGAAGCAGCTAAGGAAACTACAGCAGCAAGCGAAGCAGCTACAGAGGCAGCTAAGGAAGCAGCAGAGACTGCAGCACAGGCAGCTGGAACAGCAGATGTAGCAGATAAGAAAGTCGGCATCAGCATTTATAAATTTGATGATAACTTTATGACTCTGTACAGACAGGAATTACAGCGTTACCTGACCGAGGATCTTGGATTCAAGGCTGAGAACGTAGTTATCCAGGATGGTAAGGGCGATCAGGCAGAGCAGACCAACCAGATCAATAACTTCATCACCCAGAAGTATGATGTTCTGATCCTGAATCTGGTACAGGCTTCTTCCGCACCAGAGATTACAGATATGTGTAAAGATGCAGGTATCCCTGTTGTTTTCATCAACCGTGAGCCAGATGAGGCAGAAGAGCAGAGATGGGTTGACGAAAAGATCAACGCTACTTATGTAGGCTGTGATGCAAGACAGTCCGGTACATATCAGGGCGAAGAGATCTTAGAGACAGAGACCAAGGGCGATATCAATGGTGACGGAAAAGTTTCCTACATCATGATCCAGGGCGACCCTGAGAACGTAGATGCTCAGTACAGAACTGAATTCTCTGTTAAGGCATTAACAGATGCAGGCGTAGAAGTAGAAGAGCTGTTAAAGCAGCGTGGTGACTGGGATCAGGCTAAGGCACAGCAGATCGCACAGGATGCTTTAAACCAGTATGGCGACAAGATCGAAGTTATCTTCTGCAACAACGATGCAATGGCACTGGGCGCTTTACAGGCAATCGAAGCAGCTGGACGTAAGGTAAATGAGGATATCTACTTAGTAGGTGTAGATGCTCTGACCGAGGCAGTTCAGAACGTTATCGATGGCAAGCAGACCGGTACTGTATTTAACGATCACTTCTCACAGGCTAAGGCAGCAGCAGATGCAGCTGTTAAGTTCATCGGCGGCGAAGAAGTTGATGCCAAGATCCCTGTAGACTACATCAAGGTTACTAACGCAAACGCACAGGAAATCCTTGACAAGTTAAAATAAGTTACAGTTAACTGACTATTTATCGGGTGTGCGGGTCATTCCGTCACACCCGATTTTTAAGGAAAATATGCTCCCGGAGGGCATAGAAAAAGCGTCAAAGGAATTGAAAGGAGTAACGGGATGGCAGAACAGTACAGACTGGAAATGATAGGGGTCAGTAAAAGCTTCCCTGGCGTAAAGGCACTGGATGGAATTAACTTGAAAGTACGTCCCGGAACTGTCCATGCGCTGATGGGGGAAAATGGCGCAGGAAAATCTACCCTTATGAAATGTCTTTTCGGCATTTATAAGATGGATGAGGGACAGATCATCATAGATGGTGAAAAAACAATGATAACGAACCCGGATGACGCCCTTCACAAGGGTCTGGCAATGGTTCATCAGGAACTGCAGCCGATACCGGATCGTTCCATTGCAGAGAATATGTATCTGGGAAGATACCCCATGAAGAATATTGGTCCTCTTAAAATGGTAGACCATAAGACCATGAACAGCGAAGCTGAAAAATGGTTAAAAGATGTAAAGATGAATTTTGATCCTAAGGCAAAACTAGGAACATTGTCAATTGGACAGATGCAGTCAGTAGAGATTGCAAAGGCAGTCAGCCAGCACGCAAAAATCGTGATCCTGGATGAGCCCACATCCTCTCTGACTGATAATGAAGTAGAAGCGCTGTTCCGCATTATCAGGGACTTAAAGTCCAGAGGCGTTTCTATGATATATATCAGCCACAAGATGGCTGAGATCCGTCAGATCGCAGACGATATTACCATCATGCGAGATGGTACATATGTAGGATCCTGGGAAGTAAAGGATATTTCCGACGATGAGATCGTAAAACAGATGGTTGGACGTGAGCTGACCAATGTTTATCCTCCTAAGGAAGACTACAGAACAGATGAAACAGTTCTGAAAGTAGAACATCTGTGCAGTATCCATGAGCGTTCCTTCCAAGATTGCTCCTTTGAATTAAAGAAGGGCGAGATCTTAGGATTCGGCGGTCTGGTAGGTGCCCAGAGAACAGAGATGATGGAAGCTATCTTTGGTATGCGTCACATTGCAAGTGGTACTGTGGAAGTTCTTGGAAAGAAAGTAGATATTAAAAAGCCAGAAGATGCTATCGATAATTCCATTGGTATGATCACAGAAGACCGTCGTGGAACCGGTATTTTAGGATGCCTCAGCATCAACGACAATACGGCCATTGCTTCCTATAAAAACTACACCAATGCAGGTGTGATCGACCAGAAAAAGGTAGATGCCGTTGTAAAAGACAGTATCCAGAAGTTAAACATCAAGACACCAAGCGGAAAGACGCTGATCCAGTCTCTTTCCGGTGGTAACCAGCAGAAAGTTATCATTGCCCGCTGGCTTGCAAACAATCCGGATATCCTGATCATGGATGAACCTACAAGAGGTATTGACGTAGGTGCGAAATATGAGATCTATCAGATCATGATCGACCTGGTAAAACAGGGTAAATCCATTATTATGATCTCCTCAGAAATGCCGGAACTGATCGGTATGTCCAACCGTATTATCGTAATGTGCAACGGACGTATCACCGGTGAAGTAGAAGGGGAAGAAGCAACCCAGGAGCGGATCATGTCATTTGCAACACAATTTGATCTCCAGGGTAAATCAACCACAGAGTCCAAGCAGGAGGATTAAGCCATGACAGCGAAAAAATTTAATTTAAAAGATTTCCTTATCAATAACGGAATTATAGTCGTTCTGGTGTTATTAGCAATCTACACCGGTATCATGCAGCCGACATTCGTATCCGGCTCCAACTTAAAGAATATTGCTCTTAACGTAGCACCACGTTTTATCATCGCCTGCGGCGTATCCGGGTGTCTGATCACCAAAGGTACAGACCTTTCAGCAGGACGTATGGTAGGTTTATCTGCCTGCTTAGCAGGTACTTTACTTCAGAAAGCGGATTACAGCGGCAAGTTCTTCCCTAACATGCCATTTTATGGTGTATGGTGGGTAGCAGTAGTGCTTCTGATCTGCGTAGCAGTTTGTGCTATCTTTGGTGCCATCAACGGTATCGTAGTTTCTTATCTGCAGGTTCCTGCATTTATCGGAACTTTGGGTATGCAGCTGATCGTATATGGTGTCTGCCTGGTTTACACCAATGCAACTCCGATCGGTGGTTATCGTGCCGCTTATACAGAAGTAGCAAAGGGCCAGTTATTTGGTGTGATCCCATATCTGTTCCTGATCGCTTTAGCAGTTGGTATTGTAATGTGGTTCGTATATAACAAGATGCCTCACGGCAAATATATGTACGCTATCGGCGGAAATGAGCAGGCAGCAGAGGTTTCCGGCGTAAATACAAAGAAGACCAAGATCATCATCTATATTACAGCAGCAGCTTGCTATGCACTGGGCGGCTTCTTAGTAGGCGCTAAGTCCGGCGGTTCCTCTGTAAACATGGGTTATGGATGGGAGCTGGAAGCAATCGCAGCCTGCACCATCGGTGGTGTATCTGTAAATGGTGGTATCGGACGTATCTCCGGTGTTCTCATCGGTGTTCTGGTATTTGAGATCTTAAAGACCTGCTTACAGTATCTGGGTGTTGACACCAACTACCAGTACATTGCACAGGGTATTGTTATCGTAGTTGCAATTGCTCTGGATATCAGAAAGTACATTGCTAAGAAATAATGATAGTTATCCCTGGGACAGGCGGCTGTTGTGATATTCACCGGAGAAGGTAACGTCCTCTCCAAACCATGCAGGCGGATTAAATGCCTTTGCTTCTTCTTCACTGGCAAATTCTACCTCTGCAAGGATAAGGCCGTGGTAGTGGCCTTCAAAGACGTCTAATTCGATGGTAAGGTGATCACTTCCCGGAACCGGGATCATATATCTCTTTTTTGTAAGGATAATACCGTCTGCCTTGGTCAGCAGATGTTCATAGGCTTCTTTATTCAGTGCAAGATTGTATTCTTCCCTGGATAAGAGGCCTTTTCCTTTGTAGGTGAGATAGTAGTCATCATTATCCCGGCGGATGCGGACAACAGGATCTGTATTTAAGTAGGCCTGTTCGATCTGTCTGCAGGGAAAAGATGTACATCCCTCAGGGATTTGTTTAACAAGAAATTTTCTTTCGATTTCCATTGTAAATTCTCCTTCCGGTTTGTGTGCTTTTTTAACAATATTTTGCACTTTTTAGTATACACTATCATAGCATTTATCTCTTTTCAGAAAAAGGGAAAAATGGTAAAATAAATAAAGTTTCAGATCGGTTACACATATAGGAGGCCAAAATATTGGCTTCCAACATCATTGCGTAAAGGGGAATTAAAATGTCAAAAGTTTTTGCATTTCTTGCAGATGGACTGGAAGAAGTAGAATGTCTTGCAGTAGTAGATGTCCTTCGCCGTGCCGGAGCAGAGGTAACATTGGTATCAGTAACAGGAAGCCGTGAGATTACAGGCTCTCATCATATTCATTTTCAGGCAGCTGCCCTTTTTGATGAAACAGCAGCAGAAGCTGCAGATGTATTATTCCTGCCGGGAGGAATGCCAGGAACCAATACATTAAAAGCCCACGAAGGCTTAAAGAATGCTATTTGCAAGGCCAATAAGCAGGGACGGCGCATTGCAGCTATTTGCGCAGCTCCAAGCATCCTTGGGGAAATGGGACTGTTAAAAGGAAGAACAGCCACCTGCTATCCGGGTTTTGAAGACAAGTTAGAGGGCGTTTACTACACCCGTCAGGGCGTGATCACCGATGGAAATATTACTACCGCAAGAGGACTTGGATATGCTTTAGATTTTGGGATTGAGCTGATCCGTCTTCTTATGGGGCCGCAGCATGCACAGATGGTGAAAGATTCGATCCAGTATGATCAGGTATAAAGAAATATAGATTATTATATTAAAATATGTCATAACAATAATAAGAAAGAGACTGCACGGATAAAAAGTGCAGTCTTTTTTCTATACAATAGCTGGAAAAAAGAGGGAATGCCATTGACGTTTGAAGGTGCCAGATTACCGGCAGATGCGTTTGAAGAAATGGTCGATAAGGCAACTTATGGAGATATGATCCCGGTAGGTAATTTTGTAAAGATCGGAAAATCTCAGATGATTGATATTTATAAACTGTGTACAGAAAGAAAATAATAACATAAATAGTATAAAGACTGCTGTATAACGGAGAAAATCCATTTTGCAGCAGTCTTTTAATTGGTATAGAAAATAATATAAGAGTTATTGGTAAAAACTACATGGAGATCCATCCAAATGCATTTGCAACAGAACTGATGAGGATAATAGCTGCAAAGACAGGACACAGATATTGGATCATAAAAAAGAAGATCTTCTTTCTACGGAATGGTTTTCCCTCCAGTGTGACTTCTTCTTCAATCTTTTTTACACCGATGACCTTGGAAACCAGAAGGCAGGTGGCAATAGCTGCGATGGGCATCATCACAGAATTGGTAAGAAAATCAAAGAAATCCAGAAACTGCATGCCGATGATGGTTACGTTTGCCAGTGGTCCGTATCCTAGGCAGGACAAAGAACCAAGGGATACCATGATAACTGCCATAACAATGGTAGATTTTTTACGTCCCCAGTACAGCTCATCTTCAAAGGTAGAAACAGCACTTTCTGTCAGTGCAATGGAGCTGGTCATGGCTGCAAAGAGTACCAATAAGAAGAACAGGATACCAATGCCGGTTCCAAGGCCCATATTGGCAAATACTTTTGGAATGGTAATAAACATCAGTGCAGGTCCGGCTTTAAGTGTATTCGGATCACCTCCTGAGAAAGCAAATACAGCAGGGATGATCATAAGACCGGCCATAATAGCGATAGCAGTATCGAAGATCTCTACATTCTGGGTAGAATCCTCAATAGACATATCCTTTAACATATAGGAGCCGAAAGTAACCAGAATGCCCATGGCAATGGACAGTGAGTAGAACATCTGGCCCATAGCGGAAACTACGGTCATCCAGGAAAAGTTTGCCAGGTTTGGTACCAGAAAGTATTTAACGCCTTCCAATGCACCAGGTCTGGTAACAGAATAAATGGCAATGATCACAGAAAGCACTACCAGAACCGGCATCATAAATTTGGAAACACGTTCAATGCCGTTTTGTACACCTGCATAAATAATGCCCAGAGTACAAAAGGTGAAAACAATAAAGCAGATCTCTGTGGAAGCCCCGTTGGAGATAAAAGCGGAAAAATAAGTATCCGAAGCCAGAGCCTGTGTCTGTCCGCTAAAATAGCCCACCAGATATTTAATGACCCATCCACCAATTACGGAGTAGTAAGGAACGATCAGAATCGGGATAATGGCATTGATCCAGCCGCCAAGAGACAACCATTTAGACTTCCCAAAGCTTTGGTAAGCCCCTACAGTACTCTTTTTTGTCATGCGCCCTAAAGACGTTTCTGCTATGATCATGGTGTAGCCAAAGGTAAGGGCCAGAATGATGTAGATCAGTAGAAAGATACCGCCGCCATATTTGGCAGCTAGGTAAGGAAAACGCCAGATATTGCCAAGTCCTACGGAAGCTCCCGCTGCAGACAGGACAAATCCGAGCTTTCCTGAGAACGTACTTCGCTTGTTTTTGTTCATGTGATTTAACCCCTTTATTTTGTATGATTTGATCTTTATCTGAACTAGTTTATCATAAGAAGAGGTAAAAAGCAATTAGGGACATCTGCTTCCAGAAAACCGGCAGAAAAAAACGCCTGGACTTACGCAGGCGTTTTAGGAAAATACAGGTAGTGATCAGATCACAATTATCCTTTTTTCCAGGTGATCTTCTTTTGGATCATCTTGTTTAATGCTACATGGCGGATGGGCTGCCTTTGGATATCTGTTCCGATAAATACAGCCTTTCCTGTTTTTAATGGCTCACAGCCTGTAATACCGTAGCGGCTGTCTGCTACGTCAAACTGAAACCAGCAGGAACCGGCAGGAAGTTGGCCTTTTGCCCGGAATATATTTCCATACTTTCCGCGGATCAGGTCCTCTAAAAATATCAGGAGAGATTCCGGGGAAGCAAAATAAGCATTTTCAATGGAAAAGGTATCAGGCAGTTCTTCACTTTCAATAGCTTTGGATTCATAAATCTGTCCGTCATAGCCTGTTTCAAGAATCCGCAGCCAGTCTTTTTCAGGAAGAGAAGAGTAGTGGTCTGTATAAATAGTGGCGGTGGGATTTATTTTGGTTAAGATCTGTCTGGCTTCTTCTTTTTCTTCCGGTGAAGCCTGTTCGGATTTTGACAGGAAAATAGTTCCCGCTTCCCGGATCTGGTTTTCGTAGAGAGCAGGATATTCTTTTAAATAACGTCTGCAGCTGTAAATATCTGCGATGGTTACAGGAGATAAAATGGAAATCCGCTGATATTCGATTTTTTTTACATTTTCCAGTACATTGCCTAACATGCCTACACCTGTTGGTTCGATCACCAGATATTCAGGATCAATGGTATTGGCAATAGAAAGGACGGACAGGGAAAAATCTCCTTTAGCGGAGCAGCAGATGCAGCCTTCTGTCATTTCCCAGATATTAACAGGGCTTTGGCCTTCTTCTGCACGCAGACGGTCTGCGTCAATGCCGGCAGTGCCGTACTCATTTTCAAGTATGGCAAAATCTTTTCCGGTATGTTTTGCTAAAGCTTTAATAAAAGTAGTTTTTCCTGCGCCCAGAAAGCCGGATACGATCAATATTTTCATATGATAACCCCTAAATCCCCGATTCCCAGAGTCAGAGCTCTGTTTTCTTAATTTTCTTAAAATAGTAGAATAATAGTAGAACAAGAACGCGCCAATGGCGCGTTCTCATAATAAATCAGACTGTTCAGTCATTCAATTTGTTATTCTTCGATCACAACAACTGGCTTGATAAGTTCAGCTGGCTTGTCTCTCATAAGGAACAGTGCTTCTTCCAGGTGATCCCAGCCTTTGAATACGTGAGTGCTTAATGGGGAAACATCCAGTTTCCCAGCAGATACTAAAGCTCCCAGTTTTTCCATACGTAAACGTCCGCCTGGCATTAAACCGCCATTGATCTGCTTATGGCCCATACCTACGCCCCATTCAGTACGTGGGATATCAATGGTATCACCGGAGCCGAGGTAGTTTACATTACCGATCTTGCCGCCTGGCTTTAAGCACTTAACTGCTTCCGCAAAGGTTTCAACACCACCGCCGGCGATCACAACCTTATCAACGCCCTTGCCGTCTGTCATATCCATAACCTGTTTCCAGATCGGGCCATTTTTGTAGCTTATGAAATCAGTAGCACCGTACTTCTTTGCAGCCTCTACGCAGACAGGACGGGTTCCTACTGCGATGATGCGGGAAGCGCCGCGCATGTTGGTTCCTGCTACGGACATAAGTCCTACAGGTCCGATACCAACTACCAGTACAGTATCACCAAACTGGACATCTGCTAACTCAACGCCGTGGAAGCCGGTAGGAACCATATCAGACAGCATACATGCATCGGTTGGGCTGATATTGGATGGCAGTAGTGCCAGGTTTCCGTCTGCATCATTTACATGGAAATATTCAGAGAATACGCCGTCTTTGAAGTTGGAGAATTTCCAGCCTGCTAACATGCCGCCTGAGTGCATGGAGTAGCCGGCCTGAGCCTCTAAGGAGTTCCAGTCAGGAGTGATAGCAGGAACTAATACACGGTCGCCAGGCTTAAAATCCTTTACCATAGAACCAACTTCAACAACTTCTGCACAGCACTCGTGCCCTAAGATCATGTTGTGACGGTCGCCGATAGCGCCTTCCCAGAGAGTGTGCACATCGGAGGTGCAGATGGCAACTGCTAATGGCTTACAGATGGCATCCATTGGTCCACATGCAGGACGATCTTTCTCGATCCATCCAGATTCTCCGATTTTTAACATTGCATAACCCTTCATAAATAATGTTCTCCTTTCAGTGATGCGTTATATAGTTTTGTTTGTTAAAAAAATATCATCTGATAGTTAAAAATATATCACTAAAAGGTCATAAAATCAATGGATACTTTATAGGCATATTTCACAATATTTTGAGTATCTTTTTAGAACAAATGCCAGAAAAGTTATTAAAAGGTATCTTTAAAGCAGATAAGGGATCGTCAGTAAAGGTCATGAAACAATTTTAAAGCAGAAGAGATACTAATGCCAAAACGGTCACATCCGGCTTTTTCCATAGCACGGATGGTTTCTAAGGTCCTGATCCCGCCAGCGGCTTTGATCTTAATCCGCCCTTTCGCTGCATCTGACATAAGTTGTATATGGGAGAGGACAGATGGGTGGGAAGGATACCAGCCGGTGCTGGTCTTTACATAGTCTGCTTCGGCCTGAATACATAGGTTTACAGCACGATGGATCTCTTCTCCTGTCAGCTGGGGGGCTTCGATGATGACCTTTAAGATATCTTTGCCTGCTGCTTCACGGACAGCAGCAATATCTTCCAGTACATATTGGTCTTCATGGCTTCTTAAGGCTGTTAAATTCATAACCATGTCCAATTCCTCACATCCGGCTTCACGCAGTTCTTTTGCCTGTCTGTATTTCTGGCTGGTAGTATCCCCGCCTCCGGGAAAGCTGATGACACCACCGGCATGGATATCCGGATAAGGGGCAAGTTTTTCTGCCACATAGGATGAAAAAGCGGGCAGTGTAAAAGCAGCAGCAAAGCGGCAATGTATGGCTGCTTCTATCATGGCGTCGATCTCATCGCGGGTGTGAAATGCCTGGACACAGCTAATGTCGGTTTTTCTTGCAAGTTCTGTAAGGCGCATATTATTTGCTCCTTCCTTTTCCTGAGATTTCGGCTTCATATTGGCTGCCGATGATACGTACATGGTCGATACTTACCGGTGTATCTTTATAATAGGATATACGCCGGATCACTAAAAGAGCGGTTTTAGGTTCCACGTCTAAAACGCGGGCTTCTAAAAAGTCTGCAGATTTGGCAGAGATCTTATCTTTGGTAGAGTCAATGAACAGGTTATAGTTTTCCTCCAGAAATTGATACAGAGCCACAAAATGACCGCTGTGATGTTCGATGCCTGGAACCTTTGCATATTCAATATAGTTTTCCATTAAAGTCACAGGCCGGCCATCTGCCAGCTGTAAACGCTGGATGCGGGCAACAGGCGTTCCTTCTGGTATAAAAAGGTCTGTGGCAATATCCCTGGAAGCCGGGATAACGTCGATCATCATGCTTCCTGTAGTCACATCATGGCCACGCTTTCGTAAGGACTCAGTTACAGAAGTTACCTGGTTGTAATTCTGGGTAGTGCGGGTATCCATGACCATGGTGCCGCAGCCCTGGCGGACACTTAAAATGCCTTCATCAGAAAGAAGCTTTACTGCCTTTCGGATAGTAGTGCGGCTGACCTGATATAAGGTTTCAAGCTCCTGCTCTGTGGGAAGAAAACTTCCTGGCGGGTAGGTGCCGCCTTTAATAGCGGATTTTATTTTATCGTATATTTTTATGTAGATCGGTTTGTTTGTCATATTGCGTTCCCCCTGTGTGTTTCTTCTGCCTGCCTGGACAGGTTTCATTTGTTGATCGTGCCGGATTTTGGACCTTTTGATCCCAACATCAGTATTATATATATATTGCAGAAAAAACGCAAATTCTGATACCAGTACATCGTTTTCGAAATAACTATGCCACTCGCTTGTCTGCGGATCTGATCGCACAGGAACTGCATACTCAAATCCGCATCCTGCATGATCAGTACAGTTATTTACCAAACGATGTACTGGTTATGTGACCCATAAACAATAACAACCTTAACTATTGACGCTGCTGGACAGGATTTATATAATGGTGTAGATACAGAAAAATTCTGAGAGAATATTAGAAATGTCCTCTCAGAGTCTTTCCTGCACCTGCTTTTGTGGCTGATTTTCCGCCAGTCGCACCCGAATTTCATCAACGTACGCACCGCGTACGCCTCAGAAATTTGGACACAACTGACAAAAAATCTTCTCACAAAATCAGGCACAGAAAGATTCCGAGAGAACATTAGAGCCAACAAGGAGGGAAATTATGGATTATCCGGATAAAGATCAAAGATGGGTATTTCATGGAAAAACTGAGGCGCAGGAGATGGATCCGGGAGTAGTGCGCCGGGTTTTAGCTTATTGTAATGATGCTATGTGTGTGGAGAATACCTTTAAAAAAGGGGCCATCGGTGCGTTGCACAATCATCCGCATACCCAGATCACCTATGTGGCATCTGGTAAGTTTGAATTTACCATAGACGGAGAGGTGCATACAGTCAGTGCAGGAGATACGCTGCTGAAACAGGATGGGGTAATGCATGGCTGTACCTGTCTGGAAGATGGTATTCTGATCGATATTTTTACTCCAATGAGAGAGGATTTCCTGTAAGATCAGGCTGTAACATAAATTTCTGAAAGTTATCAAAAAATACTAGCCTTTTTTTTACCTCCATGCTATAATGCTAACTTGAAGTGTAGCGCCCTCATGGATATGGGCGAATCACATATATTTTCAAGGAGGAACCCGTAGAAATGAGTGTACAGGTAGAAAAATTAGAGAAGAATATGGCAAAACTGACTGTAGAAGTCAGCGCTGAGGCTTTTAAGGCTGCGATCAAGAAAGCGTTTAATAAGAACAAGAACCGCTTCTCCATCCCAGGCTTCCGTAAAGGAAAAGCTCCTCAGGCTATGATCGAAAAGATGTATGGCGAAGGCGTATTCTATGAGGATGCAGCTGATGAAGCGATCAACGCTTCCTACGCTGAGGCTATGAAGGAAAGCGGACTGGACATCGTTTCCAGACCAGAAGTTACCATCGAAAAGATCGGCAAAGATGAGCCATTTGTATACAGTGCATTAGTAGCAGTTAAGCCAGAAGTTACTTTAGGACAGTACAAGGGCGTAGAAGTAGAGAAGGCTGACGCTTCTGTAAGTGCCGAGGATGTTGAGGCTGAGTTAAAGAAGGTTCAGGAGCAGAACGCAAGACTGCTTACAGTTGAAGACCGTGGAGTAGAAGACGGCGACCAGACCGTTATCGATTTCGAAGGCTTTGTAGACGGAAAGGGCTTTGAAGGCGGAAAGGCTGAGGACTATCCATTAACCATCGGTTCCCATTCCTTTATCGATACCTTTGAAGAGCAGCTGATCGGCAAGAAGATCGGTGAAGAGTGCGAAGTAAACGTAACTTTCCCAACCGAGTACCATGCAGCAGATCTGGCTGGAAAGCCAGCTACCTTTAAGGTAACTGTTAAGGAGATCAAGGTAAAAGAACTTCCAGAGTTAAATGATGAGTTCGCATCTGAGGTTTCTGAATTCGATACATTAGATGAGTACAAGAAAGACGTTGAGAAGAAGTTAGCTGAGAAGAAAGAAATCGAAGCAAACTCCAAGAACGAAGACGCTGTAGTTGCTAAGGTAGTTGAGAATGCATCTATGGAGATCCCGGACAAGATGATCGATGCCCAGGCAGAGAACATGGTTCAGGATATGGCCCGCCGTATGCAGAGCCAGGGACTGTCTCTGGATATGTACTTAAAGTACACAGGTATGACTGTAGAGCAGATGAAGGAGCAGGCTCGTCCAGATGCTGAAAAGAGAATCCGCACCAGACTGGTTCTGGAAGCAGTTGCCCAGGCTGAGAACATCCAGATCTCTGATGAGAAGGTTGACGAAGAAGTAGCTAAGATGGCAGAAGCTTACAAGATGGAAGTTGACAAGTTAAAGAGCTACATGAGCGAAAGCGATATTAAGCAGATGAAGGAAGACTTAGCTGTACAACAGGCAGTTGATCTGTTAGTAGCAGAAGCTAAGCTGGCTTAATCAATTAAAATAATCTTACTAAAGAGACCGGGGGGATTCTCTGCAGAGAGTCTCCTTGGTTTTGTATATTAAACATATATCTGGGAAAAATTCCCACTATGGGGTCAAAAACAGATATAAAGATCATAACGGAGGATGGTTATATGAGTTTAGTACCTTATGTCATTGAGCAGACAAGCCGCGGTGAGCGCTCTTATGATATTTATTCCAGACTTCTTAAGGAAAGGATCATTTTTCTGGGAGAAGAGGTCAATGACACTTCCGCAAGCATTATCGTAGCACAGCTGCTGTTCCTGGAAGCAGAGGATCCTTCTAAGGATATCCATCTGTATATCAACAGCCCGGGCGGTTCTGTATCTGCCGGCTTTGCTATTTACGATACAATGAACTACATCAAATGTGATGTATCCACGATCTGTATCGGCATGGCAGCAAGTATGGGCGCTTTCCTGCTTTCCGGAGGAACAAAGGGAAAACGTTTTGCACTGCCTAACTCTGAGATCATGATCCACCAGCCTTCCGGCGGTGCCAGAGGACAGGCAACGGAGATCCAGATCGTTGCAGAAAACATTTTAAAGACCAAGAAGAAGTTAAACGAGATCCTGGCTGCCAATACAGGCAGAAGTTATGAAGAGATCGCCCGTGATACAGAACGTGATAATTACATGACTGCGCAGGAAGCAAAAGAATATGGTCTGATCGATGAGATCCTTGCCCGTCATTAATTACAGGGATATATATGGATTCGGATATGAAAGGTTAGGTACAGTATAATATGCCAATTAGACCAGATGACACGATCCGCTGTTCCTTTTGCGGAAGGACACAGGATCAGGTTAGAAAAATGATCGCCGGTTCCGGTAATCATAATGTATTTATCTGCGATGAATGTATTGAATTATGCTCTGAGATCTTAGAGGAAGAGTTAGGAAAACAGGAAGAGGAAGAAGTAGAAGAGGAAGCACCTCTTTTTAATGACATCCACCTGTTAAAGCCTAAGGAGATCAAAGCATTTTTGGATGAGTATGTAATTGGCCAGGACGATGCAAAAAAGGTATTGTCCGTAGCTGTTTACAATCATTATAAAAGAGTTACATCCTGTCAGCATATGGATGTGGATGTACAAAAGAGCAATATTCTGATGATCGGACCTACAGGTTCAGGTAAGACCTACCTGGCCCAGACTATGGCAAAGATATTAAACGTTCCTTTTGCCATTGCTGATGCTACCTCCCTTACAGAGGCAGGTTATGTAGGTGAAGACGTGGAAAATATCCTGTTAAAGCTGATCCAGGCTGCAGATTATGATATTGAACGTGCTGAATACGGTATCATCTATATTGATGAGATCGATAAGATCACCAAGAAATCAGAAAATGTTTCTATTACAAGAGATGTATCTGGTGAAGGCGTGCAGCAGGCTCTTCTTAAGATCTTAGAGGGAACAGTTGCCAGCGTTCCTCCCCAGGGTGGAAGAAAGCATCCTCATCAGGAACTGATCCAGATCGATACCACCAATATCCTCTTTATCTGCGGTGGTGCTTTTGACGGTTTGGAAAAGATCGTAGAGCAGCGTATGAGTGCAGGCTCTATTGGATTTAATGCAGAAGTAGTAAACCGTAATGAGATGGATATTGATGAGCTTTTACGGAAGGTAGAGCCAAGAGATCTGACTAAGTTTGGCCTGATCCCTGAATTTATAGGCCGTGTTCCGGTTATGGTATCCTTAGAGCAGCTTACAAAGGAAGCAATGGTAAGAATCCTTTCTGAACCGAAAAATGCCCTTACCAAGCAGTATAAGAAGCTGTTCGAGCTGGACGATGTAAAGCTTGAATTTACACCAGATGCGCTGGAAGAAGTAGCAAATCTGGCAGTAAAGAGAAAGATTGGTGCCAGAGGGCTGCGTTCCATCCTGGAAAATGCTATGATGGATCTGATGTATGAGATCCCGTCTGACGATACAGTAGGTATCTGTACTATTACAAAAGACGTGATCGATAAGACAGGCGGGCCGGAACTGGTATATCGTGATGCAGCTCCGACAACTGCCCGTAAATCTGTTTCAGACAGACTTCGCGGCGGAAAAAAAGGAGAGATCGCCTGATATAGACTATGGGAAACGCGCTGTAGCTCATGGCCTGCGTAAATAAGGGGGCTGTCGTAAAGTAATCTTATTTTGCGGCATGCCCCTTTTTGACATATTGAAAGGTGCATAAGATAGAATGGAAGAACAAGTAATAATAATGCCTACCGTGGCCTTGCGTGGTATGACCATTTTGCCGGGTATGGTGCAGCATTTTGATGTAAGCAGAAAGAAATCCATAGCAGCGGTAGAGAAAGCTATGTTAGGAGATCAGAAGCTGTTTTTGGTCAGCCAGAAGCGGCCAGAGATACCGGAACCAGAACTGGATGATCTGTACCAGATCGGTACAGTGGCTGTTGTAAAGCAGCTGGTAAAGCTCCCTTCTAAAAGCGTCCGTGTCCTGGTAGAAGGACTGGATAAGGCAGAACTTCTCTGTTTTGATACAGAAGAACCCTATCTTATGGGTGAGATCAGTCTTTTAGGGGAAGAGGAAGAAGATACAGAGCCTCTTGCCAGAGAAGCCATGCTGCGTATTTTAAAGGACAAGCTGGAAGAATATGGGACTGTAAACCAGAGAGTTGCCAAAGAAATCCTTCCGTCCCTGCTTCTTATCAGTGATCTGAAGGAAATGTTAAAGCAGATCCCGGTTCAGATGCCATGGGATTATACCGTATGCCAGGCGATCCTGGAGTGTACGACCATGTCCGGTAAATATGAGGCAGTTCTCCAGACTCTCATGACAGAGATGGAAGTTTACCGCATAAAAAAGGAATTTCAGGAGAAAGTAAAAGCAGATATTGACCAGAAAGAGAAGGAATCTATCCTGCGTGGACAGATGAAGATCCTCCGACAGGAGTTAGGGGAAGATAATCCACTGTCTGATGCAGCTGAATAACAGAAAAAGACCGAAGCGTTAAGGGCAGAAAGAACGGAAAAGGAACGGCAGCTAAAAG
>ENA-OQKN01001036-OQKN01001036.1-human-gut-metagenome-genome-assembly--contig:-NODE-1036-length-17861-cov-4.484606_pt1 | contig 17861 bp, 6 predicted proteins | sample MGYA00242776_ERZ504794 | MGnify/ENA primary metagenome ERZ504794 (study PRJEB26092, sample SAMD00036434) | human gut metagenome | host: Homo sapiens | study: EMG produced TPA metagenomics assembly of... | reverse complement strand
ACTTGTACAGTAATTTTAATGTCTTTTGCAAATCCCAGCCATTGATATCCAAAACATCATTGATTGGTAGTTCAATCACATCCCGAACCATCTCCAGTCTCAGATAATCCTCTGTCCTTCTAACATAAACAAACCGCACATCATAGTCACTATCCGGGGATGCAAATCCCCAGGCCCGGCTTCCTGATTCAACAGCTAAAAGTATTTTTATATGTTCCTCGTCTTCAATTCTGTGAAGTTGAGCCTGTATCTTTTCTCTCATTTGTGCCACCCTTCTTTTTCCAAGGCACCTCCCCATCTGAAGCTTTGAAATTATATACCGATTTCATGATATCGATGATATCTACAGAATCCCTTATCTCATCAATGATATCTGCAAGCGATTTATATGCCATGGGTGCCTCATCTAATGTATCTGCATTCACTGACGTAGAATAAATACCTTGCATGGATGCTTTGTATTTCTCCAGATCAATGGACTGTTTCGCTTTTGTTCTGGACATAATCCTTCCGGCTCCATGTGGTGCTGAATTATTCCATTCCACATTTCCTTTTCCAACAGCAAGAATGGAACCATCTCTCATATTAATCGGTATTAATACTTTTTCACCGGCATGTGCGGCAATTGCACCCTTTCTAAGAATCATTTCATCGACATCAATATAATTATGAATGGTATGAAAAGCTTCTGCTTGCGTCATTTTGGTTCTTTCAATAATAATTTCCGCCATGCGCTCCCTGCTCCTTCTTGCAAAACGCTGGCAGATTTCAATATCATGCAGGTAATCATCCATAAATGGTCCATAAAGCCAGCAGATATCTTCTGGCACATCCAGATCCTGCGTCTCATAATCCTGTTTTAACTGCTTCAATGCCTCCTGGATTTCTGCTCTTCTTCCCTGCTCTTTGTATGTACGGATAATCTCATCTCGCTTTATGAAATACTCTTCTTTTCCCGCATGCAGATCAATTGCCATCTGTTGATAAAACTCAGCCACCTGTTTTCCCAAATTCCGGCTTCCTGAATGAATGACTAAATAATATACACCATCCTTTGCCTTATCAACCTCTATAAAGTGGTTTCCTCCGCCCAGTGTTCCAAGCGATCTTTCCAATCGCTTTGCATCTCGCAAAGATCTATAACATTTAAGCTGCGTCAAATCAAACCTCTCCATTCTTCCTTCCCATACGTTCATTCCAGAAGGAACATAATGGCATGCTTCATCTATTTTTTCAAAATCGATCACCTGATCCTGCAGCTTTACAGTATACATTCCACAACCAATATCGACTCCTACAATATTCGGACAAATCTTATCTGTAACTGTCATGGTCGTCCCGATCGTGCAGCCTTTTCCTGCATGGACATCAGGCATGATCCGTACCTTGCTTCCCTTTGTCAGATCATGATCACACATTCTCCGGATCTGCCCGATTGCCTCATCTTCTACAACTTTTGCGTAGCAGATTGCTGTTGTGATTTTTCCTTTTATTTCAAACATTTTAAACACATCCTTTCTCAACAAAGCATTTCTGACAGATATTACGACGGCCATCTGCTACCCAGCGGATTTTAAGTCCACCGGCAAGATCCTGTTCCTCATGTGCTTTGCTATGATCTAAGTTTATCTCTTCCGGTTCTTTTTTTCATGGAAAAAAAGTTGCGAACTTTTACAGTCCACAACTTTTTTGATCTGACAATCTGCCCTTTATTAAATTAATGAATGCCCTGGGCTTCACAACGCGAATCATTGGTCCAAACGAAAGAACACGAATTAAAATCTCTGTTTCGTCCTCTTTATCATAATGTAATGTCACCTGATATTTTCGATCATCTATTTTCCCGACTTGTTTTTCAAAGTGTGCGAAGTGCAGCAGAACACGTTCCAAAGCATTCCGGTCATCAACCAGTTCAAATATCACTTTGCGCGGCTGCGGCAGATTTCTTTTTCCAATCTTTCCCTGTTGATTCCCGCACTTTTCACAAGAAGTGATCCTGCCAAGATTAATCGTATTTCCCAATTTGCTTCCTGTACCAATCAAACGAAATTTATCATCTTTCTCGGAATATTCCAAATATTCAGGAATTGTCCTGGTTGTTACTCGTTCCCCATGACGATTTCTAATACTGATCTGAATCGGATACTGATGCCTGATCGCATCCAATATCAAACGGAAGTTCCGAATATATTCTTCATTCTCATACGGATCACCATCTGAATACTTATCAAAGACGTAAATATCTTCTGGAAGAAATAACGGTTCCACATCTGAAAATACAACTGGTCGATCCGTAAACAAACGTATTCTTGGATCTAATGCGATCGCATTGATCCAGCGTTTCTGCAAAATCGTAAGGGGCATAGTTGGCTTTTTTCTAAGAATGGTTGTTCCATCTTCTTTCAATAATTGCCAGCGTGCCATTCCCAAAGACTCTGGAATCCGTTTAAAATATGGAGCATAGGCCATCATATATTGCCTTCCACTCTGCACACTGATCATTATCCGAAGCGGAACGACATTCGATTCTGTAACACGATTTTTCCTACGATGGAGCATTTCAACTGTTACATTTCTTTTTTCATGAATTGCTTCCAGTATTGTACACAAAACTTCACTGTCCATTGCACCGGTTATGTAATGATGTTTAAATGCAAAATTGTCAGCTATGTCATTTGTTTTATCTTTCAGAAACGATCCAATCACACCACATGGTGCAGTTTCTGAAAAGAAATCCAAAACATCCGTACCTGGCATTTCAAGCTCTTCTGTACGACGGTATAACATCATCTTACCGTTCTTCCTGCTTACCAGCAATCCTTCTTTTACGTATTCGTTAAGTTTTTTTCTGATCGTAGAAATGTCAAATACTCTTGCATGATCAAAAGCACTCAGATATTGGTCCACTTGAGACACAATAGCCACAAGTGACCGTTCCTGGCCATCTGAAAGAATATCCATAATGATAAAATGAAGTGTAATATCCCCGTCCGTAAAGCTCTTTGTCTTCCAGGCCTTATAAAGCGGATTGTGTCTGGTTACTCTGCTATCAATTGATAGAAATACATTCTTACCATCAGCAGTCTGATGGAATTTCATATACTCACCAAGCCAGCTCTCTATGCGACGTTTCTCGTCATCATAAGACCTGGCACTTTTCTTCGTATAATCATCCCGGCTTTTGAAACCATAGACATAAAAATCGCGCATGTAATCACGTATCTTATTAAAGTTTTTAATTAATTCACTATATGCCATGGTTTCACCCCCATCAGCTACATATACCGGTTCATTATAAAAATGCTTAATTATTTTTCTTGATAACTGAACCACTATACTAATATATATCACATTTTTATTCTTAAATCCTCATCATCAGAAACAGTTAATTCAAAATGATTCCGATTTGTTTTTATAAATCCTTCTTTCTGTAACTTTGATATCTCCGTAGACATTGCCGCACGGTCAATGCACAGATAATCTGCCAACTGCTGCCGGTCAAAGGGAATATCAAAGGATAAGGAGGACTGTCTGGCCGACTCTGCTGACAGATACGATAATAGTTTATCCCTGGTCGTTCGCTTGCCAATGTGTGTGATCTTATCGTTCAGGATCAGTATCTTATTTGCCAAGACACTGACCAGGTTTCGGATCAGCTTCTGATGATGTTCACATGCCGTTGGACAAGTAACCAGAAGCCTCTGGATATTAAAAAAAATAATCTCACAATCCCCATCAGCTACCACACTGATATTCAGAACAGCCCCCGGGCTTGCTGCATATGGTTCTCCAAAAAAATCACCGGTATGACATTTGGACAGAATATTACGATGTCCCCAAAGATCTTCCTGAATAACAAGAACACAGCCTGATATCACAAGCCCCATTACATCGGTAGAATCTCCTGCCCTGAAAATATAAGAATCTCGTTCTTTGGAAATTATTGTTCCGTTTACACAGTGCAATATGGATAATATCTCGTTATCAGAAAGACCTTTAAAAAATGGACTGTTTCTTAGAATAGGTAAATATTTTTTCAAAATCTTCCCTCCTGTTGGAAATCAAACATACAAGTTGTATTTATTATACTATAATTCTAACAGAAACAAAAGTTAAATACTATTAACGGAGGGTAAAAATGATAAGAAAGATTATCCGGATTGATAAAGAAAAATGTAACGGCTGCGGTGCCTGCGCAATTGCCTGCCACGAAGGTGCCATTGATATCATCGCCGGAAAAGCCGAACTAGTAAGAGAACATTTCTGTGACGGATTGGGAGATTGTCTCCCGGAATGTCCTACTGGAGCAATTTCATTTGAGGAAAGAGAAGCACCTGCATATAATGAAGAAGCTGTGAAAGAAGCTCAGAAAACAACAGCTGCCAAAAAACAGGCAATGTCCCTTCATACCGGCTGTCCAGGATCTAAAATCATGCAGATCCAGCGAATGGAAACACCTGAGTCTGTAAAATCATCTTCAGCCGCAAATTCGGTATCAAAGCTTCAGAACTGGCCAGTACAGATTAAACTGGCTCCATTCAGTGCACCATATTTTAACGATGCAAAGCTTTTAATCGCAGCCGATTGTACTGCTTACGCTTACGCAGGCTTTCATCAGGATTTTATCCGGAATAAGGTCACATTAATTGGCTGTCCAAAATTAGATCAGGTGGATTATAGTGAGAAACTGACTGCAATCATTCAAAATAATAATATCCAAAGTGTAACGATCGTAAGAATGGAAGTTCCATGCTGCGGTGGGCTTGAAATGGCTGCCAAAAAAGCTCTTCAAAACAGCGGAAAGTTTATTCCATGGCAGGTTGTAACGATAAGTATTGATGGAAAAATCATGGAATAAGAAAAGAATCATACTAAAATGAATAAGAAAATGTTTTGCTTTCAGTGAGAACAGACAGTGGGATGTACCGGCTGCACAGGAAATACCGGTGTCTGTGGAAAAAGGCAAAATTGAGAAAAAAAGACTGGATGCCGCTTCTTACAAAGCAGCATCCAATCCTTCACCTTAATTTTATTTCTCCTTTTTACTCTCCTCAAGCACCTTCCAATAGTCTTCGTAATTTGCCTGCAATAGTTCTGGCGTGTTGAGACCGTATGGACATTTGGACATGCAGTGGCCACAGTGAAGGCAGTTTTCAATCTGGTGCATTTTCTGCTGCCAGGATTCAGTCAGCCATGCAGCCGCCGGAGCTCTTCTAAGCATAAGAGACATACGGGCGCACTGGTTAATTTCAATGCCTGCCGGACATGGCATACAGTATCCGCAGCCACGGCAGAACTCGCCGCATAGTTCTTTGCGGTCTTTTTCGATAGTCTCCAGACGTTCTTTTGTCAGCTCTGCCCCTTCTCTGATACACTTAAGGAACTGATCCAGTTCGCTTTCCCGCTGTACACCCCAGATTGGAACAACGCCCTCCTGTGTGTCCATCCATGCAGCTGCTGTAATGCCATCCTGTATAAGACCACCTGCCATACCTTTCATGGCAATAAATCCCATATTCTTTTCACGGCATTTTTGTACAAGCTTCATCTCCTGCTCACCGGCAAGATAACTGAACGGAAACTGCAGTGTTTCATAAAGCCCGGAATCAATGGCCTGGTGTGCTACTGTCAAACGGTGGTTTGTTATGGAAATATGACGGATTTTCCCCTGTTCTTTTGCTTTAAGAGCTGCATCGTAAAGACCGTCTTCTCCACCTGGCTGAGGGCAGAATGACGGATTGTGGAACTGATAAATATCAATATAATCTGTCTTTAAAGTGCGAAGACTTGTTTCCAGGTCTTTCCAGAATTCCTCTGCCGTTTTTGCTCCGGTCTTTGTTGCCAGAACAACGTGGTCACGCATATCTGAAAATGCTGCTCCCACCTTCTGCTCACTGTCTGAGTAAGCCCGGGCCGTATCAAAAAAATTAATGCCTCCATCATAAGCCTTGTGCAGCAGATACACTGCATCCTGTTGACTGATACGCTGAATCGGCAGACATCCAAAGCCCTGTTTCTCAATAATAATCCCTGTTTTGCCAAGTATGATCTTATTCATGGAACTTTTCCTCCTGCTGTTTTTTATGTTCTCCCGGAATCTTTCTGTGCCTGATTTTGTGAAAAATGTACTCTCGGAATCTTTTTGTACTTGATTTTGCGAGAAGATTTTTTGTCAATTGTGCCCAAATTTCTGAGGCGTTGGCGTTGCGTCCGCCTCTGAAATTCGGGTGCAACTGGCGGAAAATCGGCCGCAAAGGCAAGTGCAGGAAAGACTCCGCGAGTACATAAAAACCCATGGGAGGACATTTTTATGCATTTTTTATTGCATAATTAAATATTTTCTCTGTAATATTTTATCAAAAATACTCTTTTCTGACAATATAAACAAATTTTTTACTCTACTACTATAAGCAGGATTTTACTCTATTACTCTGGCTTGAACCACCATCCGCTTTGTTTTCCCGTAACAAGTAGACAATGTAAGCAGCTTATCTGTGCCGTTCTGATAAGGTGTCACTTCATTTTCCTCTATAACCTTTGATGTAGTCACAGGACAGCTTATCCATTTTCCATGACGATAGATCTCCACATATGGGTGTTCTCTGGTAAAATCTTTATCTTTATACTTTTTTAAATCACTGAACATGGAGCCGTCTTTCATATTGTGACCATAAACAATGGTATTGGCTGAAACAAAAGGGATCCTTGCACTGTCTGCAAAAATAGCTCCGCTCAGGTGTTTTTCTTTGTCAAATCCATGATCCAGATAATATGCTTCCTCTTTTCCCCATACAACCGGGTAATCAATAGATGTTCCCGGAATACGGATCCAGAAACTGTAATCCGGATTTATTTTCTTTAATTTTTCCTCATCAATTTCCGGTTCGGTTCCCCCTTCATCTATTGAAGCGCTCTGCACCTCCTTTCGCATATTCTCATAGGATCTTGCTGCAGTTTTATATTCTTTCAGGATTTTTCCTGTATTTAATACCCCTGAAACTGCGAGTATCGCGAAAAAGATCCCAAATGCCAAGCTATTTTTCCGGATCAGCAGACACACCTTTTTTATGTACCCCCTTTTCCAGCTCCATATCAGAATGATGCTCCCAAAAATAACCGGGATCAACAACCATATCAGATGATCAACCTTTTGAGGTTCTGCTGCATCAAGCTCCCTGAAATATTCCTCCGTTAAATACTCCCCCTTATCATCTGATAAAGCTTTTGCATTCTCTCTGGCAACCAGACCGCCATATACTGCTCTGCACATAGCTGCATTTTTCCCACTTTCAGGCTCTTCATAAAATCCATCCATATATTCTACTGTTTCCAATGGAAAAAGTCTTCTCTCTCTTTTCCCATTTGCAGGATTTTTTACCAGGATTCAGACTGTCTGCGGTACATCTTCTATTCCCTGTATATCCCGGTAAATGATCTCTTCTGATACGTAATAGTGTTCTTCTTCCTGTATCTCCTGTGCAGCTGCACTAAATCCAGCCAAAAGCACCGTTCCCATCAGGATGCCCATAAACCAAAGCAGTCTTTTCCTTTTTTCAGAATCATTTATGCCGTTTAAAAAGCACCATCCGGCTGCCAGAAAGCTTAAACCTGTTGCTGCCAGTATTTCCAGTATCCTGCTGTTATCTCCTGTTTTCATCCTGTAGCCAGATGCGGTTTTATATGCCCCATCAAATCCTGAAGTTCTCATTTTTCTTTCATAAAATGCCTGGATCCGTCCTTGTTTCTTCTCCTGTATCTTTTCGTTTTTGATCTCAAATATTCCTTTTACAAGTTTTCTGTTTTCAATGGTAAAATGATACACTTCCGGACTGGTCTCATAACCTTCTGGCGCTTGGATCTCCCTGAAAACATAGGTTCCATCTGGCGGGGTTTTGATCTTGAAATAACCATTTTCACCGCTTTCAGCTATTTCCATTACCTGACCTGACTGGTTATAAAATGCAAATACTGCACCAGAAAGTGGATTTTTCTCTTCATCTGTCTTTTTAAAGGAAATATAAGATTTCTTTGGAACAGTATGATTTCCGCCTCCGCCTGAAGAACGGATCCTGCTGTTATAGAAAATAAATTCCTGTGGCTCCTGTACATCATCCAGGATCCGGATCTCCATTTCTTCTTTCTTCTCAAATCCTGCCGGTGCTTCCAGTTCTCTGATAATATAGTTTCCTGGTTCCAGTCCATAAAAAGTCTTTCCCTTCTGCTCCTCTGATATCCACCGGCAGATCACTTCCATGGTATCTTTTCGCACCAGTTCCAGCTTTGCTCCTGAAAGCAGTGTTTTTAATGTATCATCCCGTTTTTCCACCTGTACAATGGTTCCATAATTGCGAAGGATCACTTCTGGTATTTCTGTCATTCCATCTGTAATGGTAAAATAGACTGGTTCATCCCACTTTGTATATCCTTTTGGTGCGCTGATCTCCGCCAGACGATATTTTCCAGATTGCAGGCCTTTAAGCAAATGAGACTGTTTGCCTGTAGTCCACGTTTCCACTGCTATCCAGACTTTTTCTGCTTTTAACTCTCCCTTTGCATTTTCTTTTATAACCTCATCTTCCCGTTCCAGCTGCAAAACAGCACCTTCCAGATATTCCTGGGTATCCCCAAGAAGTTTTTTTATCTGCACCCGGTTGCTGTCATTGACCGGATCATAAGTAAGTTTTATAAGAGGTGTCTTTTCATCCTTATACTCAAACTGGAATTCCATTATTTTTTCAGAAAGCATATATCCTGATGCTGCTTTTGTCTCTCTTACCAGATAATCATAAGGGCAGAAATTTCCATTTTTATCCATATATCCTATTGGCTGGGCTAAAAATCCTGCTTTTCCATGCTGGTCTGTTTCCTGTTTTCCACAGGATATGCCCAATGTCTTATTAAACAGCTCAAACTCTGCTCCCTGTAATAACATTTCCTGATCTTCAGAGTCATGTTTGATCACTTCCAGTCTGCCCTGTGGTATTTCATCCTGCATTTCCAGTTTCTGGATTTCTTTCGTATCTTTTATGGTAAATGGAATATCCACAGACTGTAAAAATCCATAAGGTGTAGTTTCTTCCTTTAAAATATAAGAACCTGCAGGAATATATTCGATCTGATGAGGCTTAAGGTCTCCAGGTTCCAATCCATGGGGTATCTCCCCCTTTTCCATTTCTTCCTGTGTATAAGCTCCATCCATACCAGAGATCCACACTGCCTTTTCGTCCCGGTAACAGCCATTTTCCTCTGGAATATGCAGCACCAGGGGTGTTTTGCTGACTTCCCCGTTTTCATCCACCGGATAGATCCCCATACTGGCTCCTGCTACCTCTTTTCCTCCTGTAATGATATTTTTACTTATCTTAAGGCGCAATGGCTCGTCTTTCATCACTACCTGATGGATCAATTCTAAATGACCGGTATCTGTAATTTCAAATAAAACAGGTTCTGCTGTAGCATAGCCGGAAGGTGTAACACTTTCCTTTAATATATAAGTTCCCACCGGCAGATATTCAAAACGGACCGCTCCATTTTCTGTAAAACAGTAACGTCCCTTTCTGGTTCCCGTAACCTTCTTCCACTGATAGTCATATTTTGTAATAGGATTTAAACCGGCAGCATCTGTTTCCTCTCTTCCGGTAGCCCAGATTTCCTGCCATTCCATAAAACCGGCCCGGTCAAACGTAAGGAGTTTATTTTCTTCTTTCATTAAAGACTCCAAAGTTTTATCTTTTTCCTTTTCCGGCACCTGATATAAAGTAAGCTTTGCCAGGCTGTCTTCATAAAGAAGTTCTCCTGTTTTTCCATCCTCTTTGCGGATCTCAACAGAAGTAAAATCATCTTCCATTGTAAAAGACTGGACATTCTCCGTTTCCAGGATCTGAATATTCTCCCTCTTTTTCTGTACATAGCCCTGTTCATAAGGACATTCTGTCTCCTCTAACACATATTCCCCTACAGGAATATGGTCGATCCAATGTGGTTCATCTGTTTCGGTCCATTCCCCATTTTCATCTGTTTTCAGATTGCCTGCATCATCATAAGAATAACCGCTGATCCATGAAGCATACACCTGTCCCGGCAGATAGGTACCATCTTCATCCCTAAGCAGCTCCCCTTTTTCATCTCTCTTTGCCTCATACAAAGTCATTACAGCACCCCTTATCTCCTTTTGGGTACGGACATCGATCTTAGCAAAGGCAGCTCTTGTAAAGGCATTAGAATGAAAATATTCCTGGGGTTCTATGGTATCTTTAAAAAAGATCCCCTGATAAGGTGCCTGCACATATCCCTGCTTAAAAGGAACCTGTTCTTCCTGAAGGATATATGCGCCAAATGCAAGTCTGTCTATCTCATGAAGGCCTCCACTTTCTTCTTTTTCTCCTTTAGAATTAGTGCTTCCATCACTGGTCCATTTTTCTTCTTTCATAGTCAGATGGCCAGATTTATCATATACAGGAAGTCCGTTTTCATCATCTGCAGAACTTTTTTCTGTATAAATAGATTCCCCGGCTTCGTTTTTATGGACCTGTACAGAATATACCAGCTGTTTTTCCCCGTCCACACCTGCCACATAAGCTATGAGCCGGCCATAGTCGTCATATACAAAAGCCATTCCTGTCTCTCTGTCTGCATAACAGATAAAATTCCCACGTTCATCCAGTACCTTGTATGCAGTTTCATCATCCCCAGGCTCCAGACGTTTTTCTTCCCGCAACCGGTCCAGATCATAAAAATACAGATTTTCCGGCTCTTTTTTTACTTTTTTATCTTCCAACACTGAAAGGGCTGCAGGACCATTGTCTTTTCCTGTTTTCAGGATCTTACGCCTGCTTCCTGTTTCCATTGCAGTGATCTTTATGGTTTTTCCTTTCTCTTTCTCTGCTTTTACACCGATATAACCGCCATTTTCTTCTTTTTCCACAACAAGGCCCCGGTATAGTGCTAAATCAGCCCCGGAAACAGTCACTTTAAAACGGATTCCTTTTCCTGTGAATCTGCCCTGAAGATCATATAACAATTTAACGCCTTCCATAGCTTTCAGTTCTTTTTCTGTTCCTTCAATAATCTCTTCTGAATACTGATCCATTTTTTTCGTAACATTTCCTGTCCAGGTCCCTTTTTCTGTATCAAAATGGATATCCCGCACATCCCCTCTTTCTTCCAGCTTTTCCTTTCTTCCGGACACCTGATAGATCAGCTTATCACCAGCATCATTTACCAGTATTTTTTCTTCCAGACCTCCGCTTTCTTCTTTTAATCCCTGGAAATCTGTTTCTAACAGCCCATTTTCATTTCCAACACAGGAATCCCCGTCCTCTACTTTGCGGATTTTCATTTTTGAAGGATGATTTTTTACAGGGATCTGGCTGACTGTTTCATAAGAGGTCTTATTTCCCTCTCCGGTGACCGGGATAGCATACTCATATTTTGCTGCTGTTTTCCGCTCATAGCCATCCATGGTCCCGTCCCTGTGTATATTTTCCTGATAATAAGATACTTTGTCTCCATAGATCTCAAAGGCCACAGGCCGGCTTTTTACATAACCGTCCGGTGCCTGCACCTCTACTAAGACATATACTCCTGCTCCTAAAGGCCTTGGCGTTTCAATATACCCCACCGGGATCTTTTCCAGTTTCCCATCCACCATCACTTCCCGCAGTGTGGTAAAAGAACGGAATATGCCTCTTTCTGTGCCTGTTTCATCCACCTGGCTGATCCGCTGGCTTTCATCGTACAGCGGGATCCCATCTTCATCTAACTGTACAGGCAGATCAGCTTCTGATTCATTGTCCATTCCTACTCTTGGATAAAGGATCTCTTTTCCATCTGTATCCAACACCTTATTTCCTTCATGATCCACAGCAGGTCCAAATAACGCCTGACCTGTTCCGGTCACACTTCCTATACCTGCTTTTTTCACATCTCTTTTTGCTGCATAGATCCGAAACAATGCTCCATCATGGATGATGTTTTCCCCTGTCTCACTGTCCACTTTTTCAATACGAAGCCTGGAATGGAAATAGGTATTTTCAAAATCTTCCTGCTTAAAAGCTGCATAATTAAAATCCGCTCCCTCACCACCTGGCTTTAAAGTTTCCACATTTCCCGTATCCGGATTGATCCGGTCTGCTTGTGGTGCAAGGATGCTCCATGGCACTAACATAGGTGCAAATTTCCCTTCTATTGCCCTGTTTTCTCCCTTCATGGCCGGTACCTGATGCCGGATCTGTATCTGTCCATTTTCCGTTTCATTTCCATCATAAATAATACTGTCCATGATTTCTTTATCTTCACTTTGTGAAACTGTTCCCAAAGTATTTCCCGGATCTATACCCTTATCCAGTCCATAGGGATAAATTTTAAACGAGCCGTCTATATTGTCAGTGTGTATCTTGCGGTCCTCTTCATTAAAACGGATCTTGTATTTACGGATCAGCTCATCTGGACTGTCACTGCTGTTATAACGGAAATATGCACTGCCTGTCTCGTCTAAAACGATCTCTTCCTTTGTATTTTCATCTTTTATGATCTGCGGCACAAAAGGCAGAAAGATCTCCCTTGGTTCTTCTGTTTTATAATGACGGTTAGCCAGTTCTTTAGGCAGATCCGATGGTATCTCTTCTGCTATTACATATTCCCCATAAGGCAGAGGAATGGAATATTCATAATAACATTCTTTTCCATCTCTTCGGTTGCACTGCAAAGTCTTTCTGTTTCCATCTGTACCACCGTCTCCATCCCGCTCCCATTCTATGGACAAACTTTCTTTTAAGCCTGCAAACCCATCCAGGTAAACTGCTGCTTCCTCTTTTGCCTGTTTTAATGCCCGGTCATAGGCCCGGTCACTGTCCATATAGGGCCAGTTTTTCAATACCTCTTCTTTATAAGATTTTATGTCATAATGATCCAGGGCAAACTGCCGGAGGACCTCATCTGGATAAAAACCACCTTTTTTCTGCTCTGCACCATCCATTGCATCAAAAAACTTCCTGTAATTTAAACTGCCATCCGGCTTTTCTTCCAGCAGTCTCCTGGCTTGCCCATCATCACCTGAATAAACATTTAACAGATCCCGTTTTAAATAGATCCGGAATGAAAACTGGTTTAATATCTTTCTTCCTTCTGTTTGTCCATTTTTTCCAAATAATCCTAGAAAGCTGGTGAGAGGATCATTATGAACAGAACCATATGTATTAACATTTTCATAGGACGACTGGGAAATATGCTTTGTAATGCGTACCGGCTGACGGATCACACGTTCCAGCATAAGTACCGGTTCTTTCTTTGTTCCTCCATCCTGGATCGTCTGATTCTGCCCCGGATAAGCCAGATGGATATACTGTACAAAACTGCCCGGGTCTGTGTCCTTCCACTGTGTTTTCACATCCACGGCAGCTCCCGCAGATGTAAGATACTGATTATAGGGAACTTCCATCCCGGATACCATAATGGTCTTTTCTCTTGTTTCTGCACGGAAATTTTCTTCTACTGCCTCTGTTTTTCCTGACCAGTCTGTTTTATTTTCCACCTGGATCCTGTGTTCTTTTTTCACCGGATCCCATACAGCTGACAACAGTTCTTTTTCTGTTGTAACATAGCTTATTTCCCGCTCTTCAAAAACAGGGACCTGTACCATTTCTGCAACAGGATTTCCATCAGGATCCAATAATATCTCGTCTTTTTCATATCGTTCATATACAGGTTCCCAGATCACAGAGATCTTATCTTCCAGACTTATAAGTTCATCCTGTAAGGCCATTGTCTCCATGTCATCCGTTTCCACATATTCCCGTTTTTCTTTTACAAAAGCAGTATGGCTTCCCAAACGGAATTTATCCTTAGAAATACTGACCCAGTAATGCCCGTTCTGTCTTTCTTTTTTTATGTAAAGCTGACCTTCTGCAGGGTCATAAATCCCCGTTCCTGCTGCAATCTGGTCTGAATGATCATAAAGCAGTTTTGCATACCAGCTTCCATCTGCTTCTATGATCTCTTCTATATCTGCCATGTCATAAAAACCATGTTCTGTATACCAGTCAAGGATCTGCCCTGCGGCTTCCCCGTTTATGGGATCTATCTGGATGTAAGCCCATGGTGCTCCATCTTCTGTTATCTGCCTGTACCCTAACTGCCCAAGCATTCCCATAACCTGTTCTGTCAGATAATCTGGAACCAGCGCTGCATCCCACAATGACAGGTCATCTGGTTCTGCCTCTCCTTTTATGTAAGGAGCTGTGCGAAAATGATAAGACACAGTTTCAGAAGCAGGAGTTTTCTCTTCTTCTGCAGGATCTGCCTTTAAGATCAGATTGCCTTCTTTGTCTTTTTTCAGTTCTCCTCCTACAGCCCTTTTGTACACAGGATTCCCCCATACATCAGTTTTGGGTATTTTTTCCATTTTTGTGATCTGCTTTAAAGTTTCTGTTTTTTCTGCAGGCTTCAGTTTATAAAAAGCTGTATGCTCCGGATAACCGGAAACTGTGATCTCATATCCGTTTTCCGTTCCATAGGATTCTATAGTAAAATCATTCCAGGAACCATCTGCCTCCATACTGTTATGATCTGAAAGCCCCTGTAAAATACGCACCTGTCCTGCTTTTCGGACTACATTTTCCTGATCTGCCATCCGGTTAGATTCCGTCAGGTTCTTTCCTGTAACTGACAGCTCATAACCTTCTGACCGGCTTAATTCCCGGATATAATAACTTCCCATAAGCAAAGGTCTTCCGATCCAGGAATTCCCGTTTTCAGTTTCTCTGTCCGGATAGACATAACTTCCAAAGCCACATTCAGAAGAGGTAATGGAGCTTCCGTTATATAGGTTCTCTGTTCTTAAAGAATCTTCTGGTGCTTTAATGGTCCCATCTGTATTTAACACAGTATGGGGAGCTTCTGTATATGCCAGAAATGCTGCATTTCCCTCTTTGTCCGTTGCTGCCACAGCTGTAAGATCATCTTTTCTGTAGATCACCCCGGATTTTCCATCTGGATGCACAATCTCTTCTGCTGCAAAAAGCCCATATACTGCCCCCTCTAAAGTTCCATCCCCCTGAGCCTTTCCATAGCTGGTTTCCGGATCTGTTTCATAAAGCTGCATATCCCGCTTATTAATGTAGATCCTTCCTTCTGTCCGGTGATCCCATATACGGAACTGGTAGAGAAAAGTATCCGGATCTCCAAAACCGGAAATATCCATGCTGCCCAGATCATCATCCTGAAAATCCGGAAGAAAGGCTTTTATCATTTCATTTTCATTATCTTCTGATCCGGCTTTTAGTGGCTTCTGGAAAGAAAACGGCTGTAACTGCGTTTCTTCCCTTACATAAATGTACTGTTTTGTCTCTTCTTCATCTTCATTTTCTTCATCCTCGTCCCCCTCCTTTTCTTCATCAATGTCTTCTGCAAACTTCAGCCAGGTGATCTGGCGCCGCTCTTCCAGATCTGTTTCATTTACCAGCCCATATGGATAACTGAAGCCTGTTTTCTTTTCGGTTATTTCCGGCATTGTTCCATAATCCAGATTTCCCTGCATTTCAAACTGCTCTTCAAGATCTTCATACTCCAGAATTTCGTCCTGTTCCATGGCTTCATGCTCCGAAATTTCGTCCTCACCCATGGCTTTATACCCAAAAATTCCGTTCTCACCCATGGCTTCTCCCTGAGCCTGGGCAGAAGAAACCACAATCCGTTCAATCTCAAAGTCTTCCCTGTGTGTGCCATGGACCATATAGCCGTTTCTGGCCTTTTTTTCTGTTAATGTATATCCGTATTCCAGTTCAATAAAATTTTTATAGGTCTCATCCCTGTCTTCTAACATTGCTTCCATTGCCATAGTACTTTGCCCATGGTCGTCTTCATCCTCATTAGGAACATGAAAATCTGTGACAGCTTCGCACAATTCCTGTTCTTCCAGCCACTGTTCTCTTAAACGCTCATTTTCTTCTTCACAATTGCAATCTTCTGCTTCACCATCTCCTTCTCCTCCGCCACCCCCTTCATCATGGTCACATTCGATCCACTCTGGTGCCGGATGACCCATACAATAGGTTTTACTGTAATTATAATTCCGGATATCACGGTGGAAAGCTTTTCCATCTTCATCTGTGGTGATCACATCACACAGCCATTTTCCTTCCGGTTCCGGTGACATGCAATTAACATAAACTTCTCCTGTAGTACCATCCGGATTTCCTTCTTCATAGCCATTTTCATTGATCTGGGAATGATCGAAGCTTTCCCATACATTAAAATCAGCTCCTGCAAGGGGCTGTCCTGTTTCTGCACAGTATTTTTCCAGTCCTACCTTGTAATCAGCTTCAAATACCTCTCTGTGGCGGAACCGCTCTAATGCATCTCTTTCTCCCCCTGAAACAGCACCTTTTCCTGCTTCAAACCACACTTCTGCCTCCGGTCTGCTCATATCCAGCCAGCCCATCTGCATCTGGAATGTTTCTGCTGGCTGGAAAATATAGGCATAATACCGTTCTTCCAGTCCCTCTATATTTCCTGCACTGATCCGTCCTGAAGGTTCTTCTCCTGTATAAAGGAATGTGATCTCATTTTCTCCCGGTCCCTGGGTAAAGCTCCAGTTTTTATCAGGAAACTGCCAGTTTGCATCCTTTAGTTTCTCACAGGAGCTAAGGTCAATCGTCAGCTCATAATGACCATCCTTTAACACCATATTCTGTTTTCTTCCATTCCAGTCCGGAAGACTGTTTCCACCACCGGACTCATACTCATTCAGACCATTTTCCACTGCATTCTGCATCTCATGGAACAGAGAGAGAACTCTTCCGTCTCCTATGGCCCATTCCAGTTTCTTCATAGTGTCTTCCAGGACATCCCATTCCCGTTCATAACCGGCAAGACAACCCCAGAAATAAGTCTGCACCACAGCATACCGGGTCTTATCATAATAATTTCCCGAAACCATCCATTCATAAGCCATCATCATAGGCAGATACCGGTCAAAACTTCCAATGACCGGTATGGACGTCTCCGGTGATGCGCTGTAGCGCTGCCAGGCTGCCTGGGTATGATTTGGCAGTTTCTTGCCCGGCTGCAAACAGAATGCAGGTACATGACCTTCCACCGGATTCACATAATAACAGGTGATCGACCTGTGGCTGTGCCCGAAAATGTTGATCTGCCGGTTCTGAAAAGCATCTCCTCTTATGATCATCTGTACCGGCGGTTCATCTGCGGCAGCTGAAAATGGAACTCCTGTAAAAATAAGGATCCCAGCCAGTAAACCTGCCAGTGTCCGTTTCCATATTTTCGTATTCAATTGTTTTCCCCCTTTTTAGATTATGTACTCTCGGAATCTTTTTGTACTTGATTTTGCAAGAAGATTTTTTGTCAATTGTGCCCAAATTTCTGAGGCGTTGGCGTTGCGTCCGCCTCTGAAATTCGGGTGCAACTGGCGGAAAATCGGCCGCAAAGACAAGTGCAGGAAAGACTCCGAGAGGACATATTGATTTTCTCCCGGAATAAGACTCCGAAAATACATTTAATAATGTTTACTTTGCACTCTTGCACTTTTAAAAACAGACATGTTGCCTGACAGTGACATCACCTCACTTTTACATTTTCCATTTTGAAACATAATTTTGTGAAACCTAAGGCCGAACTGGCCATTCATAAAATATAGAAATAAAAAATCAGATAGAGCAGAGAGACCTCTCTGCTGGTTCTTATAGGATAACATGAAAAAAAGAGCAAGTCAATCGGCCAATGTCATTAAGTTAACATTGTATAATAGTTGACTCAAAAATAAAATGGTAGGAGAGTTTTGTACTTTCCTGCCATTTTGCATTTTTAAGCATGCTAATTAGACAGATTTGCATCTGCCTAAAAAA
>ENA-OQKN01001028-OQKN01001028.1-human-gut-metagenome-genome-assembly--contig:-NODE-1028-length-18045-cov-6.608215_pt1 | contig 18045 bp, 13 predicted proteins | sample MGYA00242776_ERZ504794 | MGnify/ENA primary metagenome ERZ504794 (study PRJEB26092, sample SAMD00036434) | human gut metagenome | host: Homo sapiens | study: EMG produced TPA metagenomics assembly of... | reverse complement strand
CGTTATGCGCCTGAAATGGAAAAACGGCTGCGCTGGTACTGGCGTAACCCTTCCGATCTTTGCCCGTGGCACATGGATGAAACCTACGTGAAGGTCAATGGCCGCTGGGCGTATCTGTACCGGGCCGTCGACAGCCGGGGCCGCACTGTCGATTTTTATCTCTCCTCCCGTCGTAACAGCAAAGCTGCATACCGGTTTCTGGGTAAAATCCTCAACAACGTGAAGAAGTGGCAGATCCCGCGATTCATCAACACGGATAAAGCGCCCGCCTATGGTCGCGCGCTTGCTCTGCTCAAACGCGAAGGCCGGTGCCCGTCTGACGTTGAACACCGACAGATTAAGTACCGGAACAACGTGATTGAATGCGATCATGGCAAACTGAAACGGATAATCGGCGCCACGCTGGGATTTAAATCCATGAAGACGGCTTACGCCACCATCAAAGGTATTGAGGTGATGCGTGCACTACGCAAAGGCCAGGCCTCAGCATTTTATTATGGTGATCCCCTGGGCGAAATGCGCCTGGTAAGCAGAGTTTTTGAAATGTAAGGCCTTTGAATAAGACAAAAGGCTGCCTCATCGCTAACTTTGCAACAGTGCCCTTGTTCGCACCTTCCTTAATCAATACCGCGTCACAGCCTGCCGATCCTTCATTACAGGTCTTCATTCCTGCCGGTGGCAATCTTCTTTCGCCCGGCGATGGATGGTTTGAACCCGTGGTGGAAATCGGTGATGAAGTACAAGCAGGTGATCTGGCTGGATGGCTTCACCGCCTCTCAGAACCAGAAGCCATACCGCAGGCTATACATTTTAAGGTCAAGGGACGGGTCTATTCTCAGCGCACTTTTGGTGCTACGTCTCAGGGCAACAGTCTTGCGGTTTTGGTACAAAACCTGTCGAATAAGGAACGCTCATGAATCAGGATATCACCCTGTCGGACTATCAGGCTTCTCTGGATCGAGTACGACCGTGGGTGCGCAAAACGCCGCTTGTTGAAACGGCACCCTGGCAGCCCGTGCCGGGAATTGAGCTCAGACTGAAAGCTGAATGTTGTCAGGTAACCGGCTCGTTTAAAGCCCGAGGTGCATTTAACCGTGTCCTCAATCTCCCACTCTCAGTTCGTCAGCAGGGGTTAGCCACTGCGTCAGGGGGAAATTTCGGTGCGGCAGTCGCTTACGTAGGGCAGCAACTCAGCATACCCGCAGATGTCTTTGTGATGAATACCAGCACGGATCTGACGCGAAAGCGTATTGAAAGTTACGGAGCAAAACTGACTGTCGAAGGCGACTTCTGGGATCAAAGCTGGGATGCTGCCGGCGTTCGAGTAAAGGAAACGGGGGGCGCATTACTTCACCCCTATGCTGACAGAGATGTCGTCATTGGTCAGGGAACCATCGTGCTGGAAATTCTGGAGCAATGGCCAGAGGTTGACACACTGGTCGTTTCAATCGGCGGTGGCGGACTTATCGCTGGGGTGGCACAGGCAGCCAAGCTGCTTAAACCTGACATTCGTATCATTGGTGTTGAAGCAGCGGGATGCCCGATGATGTGGACCAGCCGTCAGCAGCAAAAAATCGTAAAACTGGAGAATGTAAAAACGATTGTTCCCATCCTTGCGGCACGTTCAACAGAAGCGATTAATTTTGCATTGACGGAGCAGTATGTAGACGAGATTGTCCTCGTCCCTGAAGACCAGGTAGAAGCGTCAGCACGGGAAGTATGGGCGTCGACAGGGCTGGCAATTGAATTGGGCGCGGCTACGGCTGTTGCGGCCGTAACAAGAAGATGCTTCGTCACAAACCCCGATGAGAAAATCGCTGTTGTTTTGTGTGGGAGTGGGACTAACGGTATGTGATCCGGGTCGTTAACGGATAAGACAGTTTTCTCATCTGTAGCGTAACAGGCGGTGTTGTAGGCAGGATGCCATACCGCCTTGGCGATGCGCATATGCAGTAACGGCCTCTCCATTTCAATACGTTGTAGCTTTTTATTTAACTCACGTACTCCACTCACCAAAAGCAACGTGATTGCGAATGCAACGCAGCCTAGTTGTGAATGCAATGTCACTTATTGTTAAAAAAGATCATTCTTTTTGTGTGGTTGATCACGGTTCTTTATGAGGTATCCCTTACACTGCCAGCAGATGTTCAGCCTGCGCTTTTGCTATTTTCGCCATGGCATCATTCTATTTTGCTGTGATGAAGCTGTTTCCATGACCAGGATTCAGGAGCCTAAATGGACATTCTTATAGCCATTATGACGAAATAGGGGAAAACGATGTCAACATATTATTTTTTGCCCACACGGAATGTCTTTGGTGAGGGAAGTGTGCAAGAAGCCGGTGTTCTTGCGAAAACATTAAATGTCAAAAAAATACTGATTGTGACGGATGCATTTCTCGCCAAAAGTGGTATGGCAGATAAAGTGGCGGCGATTTATCAGCAGGTAGGCATTGGGGTACATATATTTGGCGGCGCAGAACCTAACCCAACCGATAGAAATGTGGAAGAGGGGATTAAATCCTATCGTGAGAATGAGTGTAATGCCATTGTGTCTCTCGGCGGTGGTTCTTCTCATGACTGTGCGAAAGGGATTGGTTTGATCGCTGCCAACGGAGGGAGTATCCGTGATTTTGAAGGTATTGATAAATCAATCAACAACATGATCCCACTGATGGCCATTAATACCACCGCAGGCACCGCGTCTGAAATTACGCGCTTCTGTATTATTACCGATACCGAACGCAAGGTGAAAATGGCGATTGTTGATTGGCGCGTGACGCCACAAATCTCCATTAATGACCCCGAGTTGATGGTGGGTATGCCGCCGTCGCTTACTGCGGCGACAGGTATGGATGCATTAACCCATGCGATAGAAGCCTATGTTTCCACCATGGCGAATCCGTTGACAGATGCGGCGGCATTAAAAGCCATTAAAATGATCACGCAATATTTGCCGAAAGCAGTTGCTAACGGTGAATATATGAAGGCCAGAGATAATATGGCCTATGCGCAATATCTGGCCGGTATTGCCTTCAATAATGCGTCGTTAGGTTATGTGCACGCGATGGCGCACCAATTAGGCGGCTTTTATAATTTACCGCATGGCGTATGTAATGCCATTCTGCTGCCGTATGTAGAATCATTTAATTTAATTGGCAACTTAAATCGGTTCAGGGATATCGCTGAAGCAATGGGGGAAAATGTCGCGGGTCTATCGACAGATGAAGCGGCGCTCAAAGCGATTAGCGCTATCCAGCGTTTGGGTAAACAAGTCGGGATCCCGAAAGATCTCAAGAGCCTGGGCGTTAAACCGGAAGACTTTGCTGTGATGGCTGAAAATGCGAAGAAAGATGTGTGCCAACTGACGAATCCACGAAAAGCGACGAAAGAGCAGGTTATCGAACTCTATCGTCAGGCGTATGAAGGTGAGGCGATTGTGTAATCTGCCGCCATAACGTCGATTAGTGTGAGATGATGGTTGCAACAGGGGCATTTTGCCCCTGAGGTTGCTGACAAGGTGCAGCGCGCGGCGATAATGGATGGCTCTTATGTTGTGTAAGAGTTCAGTTCATAAACCATATGGTACATATTTCATTGCTTTGAAAGATATTTTTAATAGAAAGATGAAATCACTTCAAGAGTACTTCATGAACTAACAGGAAATGCACCTCTTATGAGTATTTCCTGACAGCTTAATCTTGGACCATTCCCAATGTAATAAAAGGTTGTAAAATGCGTTTTAGCGTCACTGGGGTAGGGTGTATTGATATCACGGGGAGCAGGTCAATCCAGTACCAAGCCGCGCGTTAGTGTTTGTTTCATCAACCAGTCCACCACATTACGGGAAAAAAGAGTCCTATTCCCCTCAGGAAAAATCCACTTCGAACGATGCGGCTTTGACGTGCCTGAAGACGCACCTTAAGGTATTATCTGCACCAAATTTTCTACGATGAATACAACACATCGTATGGTTTTCTTCATACCAGGATGATTCATGAACGACAAAATCAGTCAGGACACGATCAACAAAGCCCTGTGGGCCGCGTGCGATACGTTCCGTGGTACCATCAGTGCTGATACTTACAAAGACTTTATCCTTACCATGCTGTTCCTCAAGTACATTTCGGATGTCTGGCAGGATCACTATGACGAATACAAAGAACAGTATGGCGATGCGCCGGAGCTGATTGAAGCGATGATGGCTAACGAGCGTTTTGTGCTGCCGAAAAGTGCCAGCTTTTATACTCTTTACGAGCGTCGCTATGAGCCGGGAAACGGCGAGCGTATTGATCAGGCACTACACGCTATTGAAGAAGCCAACGGCACCAAACTGAAAGATGCCGGGAAAAGCGTCTTTCAGGATATTTCGTTTAACACTGACCGCTTGGGTGAAGAAAAACAGAAGAACACCATCCTGCGTCAGCTGCTGGAAGACTTTGCCGGTGAAGATCTTAACCTGAAGCCAAGCCGTGTAGGTACGCTGGACGTTATCGGTAATGCCTACGAATATCTGATTAAAAACTTTGCCGCCAGCGGTGGGCAGAAAGCCGGGGAATTTTATACCCCGCCGGAAGTCTCGGACCTGATTGCTGAACTACTTGATCCACAACCGGGTGATACCATCTGCGATCCGGCCTGTGGTTCTGGTTCGTTGTTAATGAAGTGCGGGCGTAAGATTGTATCCGGGCATGACAGCCGTAACTATGCTTTGTTCGGTCAGGAAGCGATTGGCTCCACGTGGTCGCTGGCGAAAATGAACATGTTCCTGCATGGCGAGGACAACCATAAAATCGAGTGGGGCGATACCATTCGTAACCCGAAGCTGCTCGATAAAAATGGCGATCTGATGCTGTTTGATATCGTGACCGCTAACCCGCCGTTTAGTCTGGATAAGTGGGGCCATGATGAGGCCGAGAACGATAAGTTTGGTCGCTTCCGTCGTGGTGTACCGCCGAAGACCAAAGGCGATTACGCCTTTATCTCACATATGATAGAAACCCTGAAACCGGGAACGGGTCGTATGGGGGTGGTCGTGCCACACGGTGTGCTGTTCCGTGGCTCCAGCGAAGGTAAGATTCGCCAGAAACTGATTGATGAAAATCTGCTGGATGCGGTGATTGGTTTGCCTGAAAAACTGTTCTACGGTACGGGGATTCCGGCCGCGATTCTGATTTTTAAGAAGCAGAAAGTGGATGACAAGGTGCTGTTTATCGATGCCAGCCGTGAATATAAGGCGGGCAAAAACCAGAACCAGCTCAGCGCAGAAAATATCCAGAAGATCGTTAACACCTATCGTGAAGGCGATAACGTCGAGAAATATGCCTATCTCGCCAGCCTGAAGGAGATTCAGGATAACGATTACAACCTCAATATTCCGCGCTATGTCGATACTTTTGAAGAAGAAGACGAGATTGATTTGCTGGCCGTGCGTTCTGAGCGTGAGCAATTGAAGGTGGAACTGGCGAAACTGGAAACGGAGATGGCGGGTTATCTGAAGGAGTTGGGTTATGGTGCCTAAGGGGTGGATGCTTCTCCAAGTGTCAGATATCTGTAAGTTACAAAATGGTAATAGTTTTAAGCCACATGAGTGGGATACAAAAGGTCTTCCTATCATTCGAATTCAAAATCTAAATGGAAGCGGTAATTATAACTATTTTTCAGGTGTTCCTCAGGATAAATGGTTAGTTGAACCAGGGCAGTTACTATTTTCTTGGGCAGGTACAAAAGGTGTATCCTTCGGTCCTTTCATTTGGAATGGGCCAAAAGGTGTTTTGAATCAGCATATCTACAAGGTATTTGCAAATGAAAATGTTCATGAACACTGGCTGTATTTAGCTTTATTGCATATAACTCAAAAAATTGAAGCGCAGGCTCATGGTTTCAAATCAACATTATTACATGTTCAAAAAAAAGACATTGATAATCAATTTGTGCTTACCCCGCCTGTTGCTGAACAAAAGAAAATATCCCAAATCCTGTCAACCTGGAATAAGGCGATTTCGGTGACGGAAAAGCTTCTCGCCAACAGCCAGCAGCAGAAAAAAGCCCTGATTCAGCAATTGCTTACCGGGAAGAAACGGTTGCTGGATGAGAATGGGGTGAGGTTTAGTGGGGAGTGGTGTACGTGCACTTTGTCTGAAGTAGCACATATTATTATGGGATCATCACCTAAATCCGAAGCCTACAACGATAATGGCTTAGGTTTGCCATTAATACAGGGTAATGCCGATATAAAGTGCCGAGTTTCATGTCCCAGAGTTTATACGTCTGACATTACGAAAGAATGTACTCCTGGAGATATTCTTCTAAGTGTCAGGGCACCTGTAGGTACTGTTGCACTTTCTCAACATAAAGCATGTATAGGGCGTGGTATATCGGCTATAAAATCCAAGAGAAAAATGAGTCAATCATTTCTTTATCAATGGTTTCTTTGGTTTGAACCAAAATGGTGTTACCTATCACAAGGTAGCACATTTGAATCAATTAATAGTGATGATATAAAGACATTAAAATTATCAGTGCCCAATTTTGAAGAACAACAAAAAATTGCCGCCGTTCTGTCCGCTGCCGACACCGAAATCTCCACACTTGAGAAAAAACTCGCCTGCCTGAAAAACGAGAAGAAAGCCTTGATGCAGCAACTGCTGACCGGGAAACGTCGGGTGAAAGTGGATGAGGCGGTTGCCGTATGAAACTGACGAAAAGCGGTCCACTGACTGACCGGGAAATCGACTGGCTGGAAGAAATATTAATGAAGTATGGAATGGATGATTCTGTACTCTGTTTCTCTGAGCTGGATGGATTGCTGACGGCGATTTTATCAGGTCCAAATATGGTTTCACCCAATATCTGGCTGAGTGCTATTTGGGGAAGAGGCGATTATCATCCGAAATGGTCATCTGAGAGAGAGATGGAGCGTTTTGTCAGTCTGTGTTTTCAGCATATGAACGATATCGCTGGTTGCCTTTATGACGCCCCTGAACTGTTTGAGCCGATTTTCAATGAGCGTGAGGTAAAGGGGGAAAAATATACCATTGTGGAAGAGTGGTGTTTTGGTTATATGAAAGGAAAGTCACTGGATGACTGGTCTGGTCTTCCCGGTGAGTTACGGCCTTCTCTGGAAGTGATCGCTCTTCATGGCGTGGAGAAGAATTTTCCTGTACTTGAGAAAATGACCGGAGAGCAGTTTGAGAAAAGTATTTCCCTTATTCAGCCTGCTGCACTGGCACTTTATCAGTACTGGTTGTCAGTGAGAATGTCAGAGGCATCATCCCGGCCTGTTCCAGTGAAGAGGGCAGAAAACATGCCCGGGCGAAATGACCCGTGTCCGTGTGGCAGCGGTAAAAAATTTAAGAAGTGCTGTCTGCATTGATGAATCTTCATGTGACCAGTAGCGAGTAGCGCCAGAAAGAAAAGGATTAATGATGAACCAGACGTACACGCCAAAATTCCAGGAAGAATACAGCGCCAAAATTCCGGCACTGACGTTACTGACCAGCCTCGGCTGGACGTTTTTATCCCCGAAACAGATTATGGATTACCGGGGCTATAAACAGGATGAGGTGGTGCTGCGTCCGGTTCTGCGTGAAGAGCTTTCGAAGCGTTCCTTTATGGCGGGTGGCAAAATCTGCCAGTTATCGGAAAAGGCGCTGGATAACCTGATATCGCAGGTCTGTTCTCCGGCGCTGAATGAAGGACTGCTGAAAGCCAATGAGCGGATGTATAACCATCTGCTCTACGGTATCGCCGTCACGGAGTTTGTCGATGGCAAGAAGGTGAACCCCACCATTGCGCTGATTGACTGGGAACATCCGGAAAATAACCAGTTTCACTTTACCGAAGAATTTACGGTATTGCGGTCAGGCGGTGTCGAAACCCGCAGACCGGATATTGTCTGCTTTGTGAATGGTATCCCGCTGGCAGTCATTGAAGCGAAAAGCCCGGCAGGTCACGGTAAGAAAGGGCCAACCATTGACGAAGGGATATCTCAGAGTATCCGCAACCAGTTCAACGATGAAATCCCGCAGCTGTTTGCCTATAGCCAGCTATTGCTTTCGATTAACGGGCATGACGGTCGCTACGGTACCTGCCATACGCCAATGAAATTCTGGGCGGCATGGCGGGAAGAAGATATTACGGATGCGCAGATGTATGCTCTGCGCAACCATCCGTTATCGACTGAACAGATTCATGCGTTATTTGATCATCGTCCGTCAGCCGATCTCAACTGGTATCAGCAGTTAATCGCCGGGGGTGAACTGGCCGTTAGTGGACAGGACAAACTGCTCATCAGTCTGCTTTCGCCGGAACGTCTGCTGGAGATGACGCGCTTTTTCACCCTGTTTGATAAAAAGACCGGGAAGATTGTCGCCCGCTATCAGCAGGTGTTCGGCATTAAAAGACTACTGGAACGCATCAGTACCCGTAGATCAGACGGCGGCAGGGAAGGTGGTGTCATCTGGCATACCACGGGTTCCGGTAAATCTTATACCATGGTGTTCCTCAGTAAGGCGCTGATTCTTCATGACAGCCTGAAGCAGTGTCGTATTGTGGTGGTGACGGACCGTATCGATCTTGAAGAACAGCTCAGCGGTACCTTTGCTTCCGGCGGCGAGTTGGTCGGGAAAAAAGACAAAGCCAATGCAATGGCGACATCCGGGCAGATGTTGGCGGAACAGATTGGCTCCGGTAAAGAACGTATTATCTTCACCCTGATCCAGAAATTTAATTCAGCGACAAAACTTCCTGAATGCGTCAATACCAGCCCCGACATCATCGTACTGATTGATGAAGGACACCGCAGCCAGGGTGGCGAAAACCATGTGCGTATGAAACTGGCCCTGCCGAATGCTGCTTTTGTGGCATTTACCGGTACACCTTTGCTGAAAGAAGATAAGACCACCAATAAATTCGGGCCGATTGTCCACGCTTATACCATGCAGCGAGCGGTAGAAGATCAGGCGGTGACGCCTCTGCTTTACGAGGAACGTATTCCTGATCTTGAGGTAAACGACCGGGCAATAGATGCATGGTTTGATCGTATTACCGATGGGTTAAGCGAAGCGCAAAAAGCCGACCTTAAGCGTAAATATGCCCGTAAGGGTGAGGTTTATAGTGCAGATGACCGCATCCGGCTGATTGCATTAGATATCGCCATGCACTTCTCGAAGAATATTGATGAGGGGCTGAAAGGCCAACTTGCCTGCGACAGCAAGATTTCCGCCATCAAATATAAAAAGTATCTTGATGAAGCCGGGTTGTTTGAGTCAGCTGTCGTTATCAGCCCGCCGGATACCCGGGAAGGGAACACCGAGGTGGATGAAAGCAAACTGCCGGAAGTGACGAAATGGTGGAAGGATAATGTCGGCACGCAGGATGAGTCTGTGTATACCCGTAATATCATTAGCCGCTTCGATACCGATGATAAGCTTAAATTGTTGATCGTCGTTGATAAATTGCTCACCGGGTTTGATGAACCGAAGAATACCGTGCTGTATATCGACAAACCTCTTAAGTCCCATAATCTTATCCAGGCGATTGCCCGGGTGAACCGACTGCATCCACTGAAAAAGTTTGGTCTGCTGATTGATTATCGCGGCATTTTGGCTGAACTGGACACGACTATCGGTAAATATCAGGATCTTGCCTCCCGAACTCAGGGAGGATATGACATCAAGGATATTGATGGGCTGTACAGCGCCATGAGCTCTGAATACAAGCGTCTGCCGCATCTGTATAACCAGTTGTGGGCCATATTTGCCGGTGTTAAAAACAAGAATGATACTGAGCAGTTACGTGCAGTTCTGGTGCCTAAAATGGAAGAACGTGACGGAGAGATGGTCGATATCCATCAGAAAACCCGTGATGATTTCTTCGAGGTGTTAACGGCCTTTGCCGGATGCCTGAAAGTAGCGCTGCAGTCCGCCACCTTCTTCACCGACAAGAGCTTTACGGAACAAGACCGAAATATCTATAAAGAAACCGTAAAACAGATGTCCAGCCTGCGCCAGTGGGCGATGCAGGTCAGTGGTGAGCAGGTCAATTATGACGACTACGCTGAACAGGTGAAAAAACTGCTGAATAAGCATGTTACTGGTGTCGCGGTTCGTGAACCGGATGGCGTATATGAAGTGGGCAAGATGGGTAAAACTGAAAAGCCGGAAGAGTGGGATAACAACAAAACCCGCAATGAGACCGACATCATTAAAACCCGCGTCACGAAGATGATTGAACATGAACTGTGCGACGATCCCTATGCTCAGGAGGCATTCTCAAAACTCCTGCGTATGGTTATTGAAGAGACTGAAAAACTGTTCGACCATCCGCTGAAGCAATATCTCCTTTTCCGCGAGTTTGAGGCGCAGGTGGAAGCCCGCAAACTCAGCGACATCCCGGATGCGCTGGCCGTAAACAAACATGCGCAGGCATACTACGGAGTATTTAAAAAAGAGCTACCTGAGGTTTTCGCGGTAAACGATGATCAGGTTCAGCATAAATGGACGAAGCTGGCTTTCGAAGTGGACACTATTATTGTCAAAGCGGTTGCGGAAAATTCCCTCAATCCTCAGGATATCGAGAAAGCCGTTAAGACAAGCCTGTTGCCGCGACTGTTTACTGCCTGTCGAGAGATCGGTGCTGGAATGAACCAGGTAAACCGTATCGTTGAAACCATCATACAGATCCTGCGCGTTGGTTTGATGAAATCATGAGTGAGAAAAAGTCACTATCTATGAATGCTGTACGTTTTGTTTATGGTGATGAAACCATCGTGGTTCAGTGTGTACCACGGCAGGTTGTTAAAGGCAGGATACTTATCAAGGTTCATCCGGACTGCCGGGTAGTCGCATCTGTACCACCCGGAACGCCGGAGCTGGATGTGATATCTGCGCTGAAAAAGCGAGGGCGCTGGATATACCAGCAACTACGCGACTTCAGGGAGCAACAAACGCATATCGTTCCGCGTCAGTATGTGAGTGGCGAAAGCCATTACTATCTTGGCAAACAATACCAGTTGAAAGTAACAGAAGATGCTGCTGTTACGCAAAAAGTGAAAATGTTGCGGGGCCGTCTGGAAGTCACCGTCAGACACAAATCCGCTGAACGCGTTAAGGCGGTGCTGGTTGAGTGGTATCGGGAACGCGCCAGAGATGTGTTTCAACGCAGACTGGATTTACTGATACCGCAAACCTTATGGGTAAGTGAGCGTCCTCCGATACGTTTACGAGCCATGCAGACGCAATGGGGAAACTGTTCTGCAAAAGGCTGCCTGACACTTAACCCGTGGCTGGTAAAGGCTTCCTCGGAATGCATCGACTATGTATTGCTCCATGAGTTATGCCATGTCGCTGAGCACAATCACAGCGAGAAATTTTACCGGCTGATGGGGCAGGTTATGCCGGGTTGGGAAAAGGTAAAAAAACGCCTGGACGGGATAGCCGGGATGCTGTTGGCTGATATGTAGTTATTCAGGACGGGTCACCGATAATAAAAAAGCCCTTTACCGAATGTTTGCTTTGCTTCATCCCGAGCGGAATTTTACAAACCTATAACCAACTATCATTTCGGTAACTAATAAACAGAGAGTACTGAACTTCATTAAGGAGTTGCATCCGGGACTGGCTGACATTATATTTATATACGTCTAGCATATAGGGGTGTCGCTGTTAATCTCATTTTAATGAGGCTTGTCAGTGCATGAAGGGAGAGGGCGGGCTCGGCTTTGCCCTCTCTTTTTCATGACTCCATTTATCTTCAAATACTTGTTAAAATTCATTGCGTTACTGCAAGAGATTGATTAATAATTCCAATTAATGTATTTATTTTTTCATTTATCTTGATGTGTTTTTTCTCTTGTTCAAGAGAAAGCTTCCTGAATTCATTTTCCCTGCTCGGCACAGCAACTATCAATTCTTCATAAATCTCCTTTGCTCCTGATACTTTCGCCAACTCACTGCTGTATTTTTCAATAAGAGACTTTATTTGGATATTTACATTTCTGTGTTCATGGTTGGTAGCACTTGAAACAAGTTGACAGGAAGACTTTGGGGTTGCCTCAATTAATTCCACGCATTCTGTTGCGATATTAAATTCTGATGTGACTGAGTATAAATATTGATACACGCCTGTTTTTCTTACTTTGTTTAATAATCCTTTTCTAACCAGGGATTGAATTTGGTTATAAGCAAAAGCTTTTGCCTTTAAATAATTTTTCGGAAGTGAAAATCGCTCGATAAGAATTTTTGCTACTTCGTTACTGGTGAAGTTATCTTTGCCAATTAAGATGATTGCAGAAAATATGTACGACTCAGGGTTGGTTACTCGACTATTCATATGACAAAACAAGGCTGTTAACTTAGGATTGCTAAGTATACAACAATGACAGATACTTAGACAATCTAAGCATTCGAGGCCAATGAAGATGAATCAGTGTCTGAAAAAAATCCAATACCAGAACGACTTAAGGAAGCGAGATGCAGGGCGGGTTTATCACAGCGCTCTCTGGGTCTCCTTGTTGGCTTTGATCCCGCATCGGCTAGCAGTCGTATGAATCATTATGAGAAAGGACGCCATGTCCCCGATATTGATACGCTTCGACGAATGGCGGCAGAGTTAAACGTACCGTTGAACTATTTTTTTTGTGATGATCAGACAACAGCAGAACTTGCATTACTCATCTCCCGAATGACAGAGGAAGAGCGAAGTAACCTTATCGAAGCACTCAAAACGTCTTCAGGTGTAAAACATGGTGGTAACAACTGATGTTCTACAAAAGGCTATTGATCTTTTAGAAGGTAATAAAGTGCAGCATTAAACTGGTGTAAAGAGCCAAATCGCCATTAGAATGGAAGACTCCCTTCGACATAAAGGACATAGAAGAGGGAGTATTGATAATTAGCGCGCTAATTTTACGAATAGAGTAGGGCGTTTACTCATTAGCTCATTCTTGAATTTCTTTTGCGCTCAGCAAGTTCTCGAATGAGATCGTCTGCAAGCATGTCCTCAACTTTGATAGGAGTTGCGTTGTCGATATACTCAATGATGTCGGCGAGCGCCAGTACATTTCGTTCATATTTAGCTTTCAATGCTATAATTTCAGCATCAAGACGATTTGCCTTACTTATATAAGCAGCGCCGGTTCGCCCCATAGCCAATTTAGCCTTTTCATCTGTTGTCAACTCTCGTTTACCATCTTCATAGTTGTTATGCTGGCGAAGCCTGTAATTATTGATGATAATTTTTCGAGAGGTGAGGGTACTAATGCCACCTTTAACTATTCCTTTGGCTTTAAGACGGGCATGTAACGTGGATGGCTGAATTGGGGATTTTTCCAGTCCCTCTTGCACCATGGCTTGTAGCTCGGCTTTGATGTAAGCATCAAGTTCCTTACCCTGAATGACTTTATCGTCTGCATTGCGACTGCGTGGGGTCTTAGCCATTATTATTTCTCTCTATACGTTTCTGTTCAATAAAGAAAAGATCAGCTAGGGTTTTTGGGGTTTTGCCAATTAGCATTTGTTTATTAATTCGCTCAATAACTTTATATAATGGGTTGTTCAGATCATCAGAAAACAGGGAAACCAGTTTTTTCTCGCCTTGAACCTTTATAGCATCAGCTTCAAGAGCCTCGAGCACGATGAGAGCTTCTTCCTGTTCTTTTAAAGCCAGCATGAAGCCTGGATTCACTATAGTCAACTTACGGAGTTGAATGATTTCTTTTCGCTTGTTTGATAAACGTCGTGATGCTTCTTCCGCTTCGCCAAGACGACCTGTAAGAGTGAAGTAGCCACAAGGTAGACCAGACTGACACTTAAGCGCATGAGGACAACCCCAGCGAGCTACATCTCTCGTACAGGCTCCAAATCCAAGAGGATGCAGTTTTGCATGGCGTTGAAGCAGTGATTTCGCCTTATCAGCCAAATTTTGTTGTACTAACTTGTCATGTGCACGTTTTAGTTCAGGCAGAAACTTATCGGACATTGTGCCAGTTATATAGTCCACAACCTCAGCAGTTGTTTCACCAAAAGTCTGCATGTTCTGCTTCAGATTATGCTCGGTATTGAGCTCAGGATTTATCATTAGTGAGGTTGTTAATTTAACGTTTCCAACACCTGTGTTTTTTACCGTCTTGGAAGACCGTGATAGAGCTGCCATTCTGCGGCTAACCTCAGTTCTGGGGGAGGGTAGGTTGACCGGAATGCAGGGCTTCTGCTGCGTAGTAAAGAGTGATAGCTGGAAACTCTTCGTGAGAGCTTGATTGTTCTCATCATAAGCCTTTTCCAGCATATTGATTGCTAGAGAAGCGGTCTGATAGGACTGTGATTCGGCCTGATGCTGATAGTGTTTATTCTGGGTGATATCAACACGCCCCATTAGGATGGCCTGAATATGATCCGTCACTCCAGCGATTGCCAAGAATGTATTTATGTTATGTCTCGGTACATGCTTTTTGATAATGACACGGGACCCATCATCTTCAAAAAGATTAAAGTGATCAAAGATAGATTTTCGGTTTTGTGTTCCGCCTAACCAAGCTTCTATTGAGTTTTCATCAAGTGGGAAAATATGTTGCAATGAAACAAAATCTTTACCAATTCCAAATGCACCTTCCGGCATGATGAACATCAGGTCTTCATAATTGAAGTGTTCCCAGTCACCATTGTTTTTGGCTGAAATTATGCACTGGTGCCCAGGCTCAAAGTTTTTTGCTTGAGCGTAACGCTGATAGACATAATCATTCAACTGTTCTTTAGTGAAGTACCAGCTGTTCTTCTGTTTATGAACGGGTATTACCTTAGGTTTATGTCCGCTAAAGTTCGCAATGGAATTCCGAATACTCTTTCCAAGATCATTCCTGGAGCCACCAGAACCACTAAACATGATGTCTTCAAGATAATTTTGCTCAATCCATTCATCAGGAAAATCAGCGATCTTACCTGGGAGCATATTAGTGAAATTAGAATCTCTGAAGCCCTGAATCGTTTTACGGAACCCAGAGGTCAATTCTCGAACAGATTTATAAATCATCTCAACGACAGAATAAGTGCTTGGCGCCAGCCAATGGATCCGCCATCCAGCCTTTTTTGCACCAAGATACTCAATACCCAACCTGTAAGTAGGCCAGTCTTGATCTATTGCGTGCTGACGTTTATCTTTATCCGTAATTTCTCGCTTAACCAAAGAAGTCATTTTCAGCAACATTATTTCCTGGAAACGGAAACCGCAAATAATTGTGAGTAACAACATATTGTAAAAGATACGCTGATAACTATTCTCAGCTAAAGCGATCAACTCAATAACACACATAAATGCACGGATTGATATGAGTCTTTCATCATCAGTTTGATCAGGGGTGGCTTCTTGCGCTTTCTTCCTTTCTTTAGTGCTGTTAGAACCATTTCGATAAGGATACTTATTTTTGACTTCAATATTAACTAAGAAAAGATCATATTGACGTAGTAAAGCAATGGCCTTTACTGCAATATCGCAATAGTCACTGACATTATCAGGACTGTCAGAATTCTCATGATGCCGCTCCATCGCTGCATGAATAATATCGGAAGTCAGATACATTGGATGCGTTTGACCTGTTTTATTTACCATTTCCCAATACCAGCGCTTCATGACCTGTAATGGTTTGTCTAGTGTAGAACCTGATGGTAATCCGCCAATGATACACACCAGATGCATGTGATAAGCTCGCATAAAATCCTGAAATTCCGAAGAAATATTCATTTGTGAGAGCCCCTTAATACGACTAGAAACTTCGTCCCACTTAAAGCCGCGATCTTTTGTTTCTTTAAGCCATGCAACACCTTTCTCACCAAAACGCCAGGAACCGGCATTCCACTCCAGTTGTCCAACAGCATTGTAGGCAACAAGACGCTCTTCAAATTTTGCTTTATATTTCTCTATATAAATAAGAAGATTATCCGCCTGTTTATTACGTATTGTTATTTGTGTAGTCATCGATTAAATAGTCCTCCGGCCTTTGCCATTTCAATGCGAGCCATAACCTGATTTACATGCTCTTTCCGCCGCACTAATTCCTTGAGAAGTGGATGATTTAAAATGCCAGCATCATCGGCAACATCACGAACATTTTGGATTTCATCATTCAGCGAAAGAAATACTTTTTTGTGGTTTCCATCTATAAATGGTTTGAAATACAGGCAACCGTAACATCCACGACCCTGTGCAAAGGGGCAAATGTCTTCTTCATAATTACATCCACCGAGATGGTAATGAAGTTGCCCACCAATTGACCCTGCAACATTGCGACCTTCCCATTCGCTGCTGTGAACTAAATTCCCAGTCAACATGAGTGCCATCATGTTCTTAAACACAGGGTTGCGACCCAAAGCTGCCTCACGAATATCAGCCAGCTCAGGGGTGGCTGCAATGTATCGATCTGCAACAACATAAGAGGATTGTCCCAATATATAAGCTATCTCAGGAGCACTGGCACCACTCATTGCCATTGAGTGACCAACGTTGTGACGAAAGAGGCTTGCGGTATATACAGGTAGTTGATAATCATCGTTTTTTACTGCCTCCTGAATCTCTTGTGGTGAAAATCTGAAAAGCATTTTCTTTAATGACGCTTCCACCATCTTCATTGAAGATACTATGATGGAAAACATCGGGTCGGTATCACCAATTCCAACTAGGTACTTATACAGTAAGATTAACTTTCCAAGTTCTTCCGGAATTGCAACTCGAACTCGATCGATAGTTAGTTTTGACTTTTTGGCATATGGCACAAGTACTGAATAACGCATCCCGTACTTATTCTCGGTATCAACGATAAAATCGCCTCCGGAAAGTTTACCGATCTGTACAGGTCTGGCCCCAATGTAATAAACTATGCCAATAATAATGCAGTCCCGTAATGTATCAATTTTAATGGTTTTCCTTACAGTTTCCAGATGAATGTTTTTATTTTCTTCAACATCAATTTTTGGACATAGCTTAGATGCCCAACGTTGAATGCCATTTTCTATCATTAGGCATACTTCTTCTGGTATAACGAGGTCTAGGTTTTGGTAGCGAGCCCAGTTATTGTTCCTAGGGCGTGGCACTTCCAGCAATAGATCTTCCAGCTCATCACTGTCATCCTTACTTTCGAAGAATCCATTACGATCAAGTTTTCGTAATGCATAGAGGGTGTAATAGAACTGACTGCTGTCTGAGTGATTTCGCTCAGTCTTCGCAACTAGCATTTGCATTTTTTCAATAAGGCTTTCGCGAGTGATAACCTCAATTTGTTTGAAAGTTGTTGCGACAAACTGAGCAAATTTATCAGCAACACTTGCCGAGTTCTCATTAATGTACGCGATCGTTAAGTATTTCAAGAGCTTGAGTGAAACTGGTGATAAATCACAAAAGTATTTACCAGTAGAGAATAATATAGCCAAATTATTACCTGAGAATCTGTAACGCCAATCATCATGTAGATATAAATATCGGTCATCAAATTCTGTTGCACTTATTAAAAACAATCGTTTAGGGAGCTGAATATTTTCAATCCATTCAAGCTGTTCTTTTGTAAAGTGAAGGGGATGGGTTTTAAAAAAACCACCCCCGGTGATACCGCTCTCAGTTGAATAGATCTTTGAATGTGAAGTCTTCGTCATAAACATTATCTTCTAGCAAGTTGGAGGTTTTTCTTTGCGAAATGTTTGTTTCTGGGGAAGCTAAATGCATATCTGAATGTTTCGTACGCTTATAGTTGCTCTGGTTACTCACCACTTCAATAAACCGCTTGGCATATCTTAATGGAACTTTACTGGTCAGTGACCAGCCGCCTAAAGCACGATGACCTGCTCCCCGTTGATTAGTACACCCCGATGTTAGTAATGTCTTCATAAGCCACATGAGGACATCCCCATGAAGAAGCGTTTTTCCGACGAACAGATCATCAGTATTCTCCGCGAAGCCGAAGCTGGGGTACCCGCCCGTGAACTCTGCCGCAAGCATGCCATTTCCGATGCCACGTTTTACACCTGGCGTAAGAAGTATGGCGGTATGGAGGTGCCTGAAGTTA
>ENA-OQKN01001025-OQKN01001025.1-human-gut-metagenome-genome-assembly--contig:-NODE-1025-length-18088-cov-5.577418_pt1 | contig 18088 bp, 17 predicted proteins | sample MGYA00242776_ERZ504794 | MGnify/ENA primary metagenome ERZ504794 (study PRJEB26092, sample SAMD00036434) | human gut metagenome | host: Homo sapiens | study: EMG produced TPA metagenomics assembly of... | reverse complement strand
TGCCCGGCGCGGGTCAGCATGGTATCAACTACCGCGTCAACCCCCTGCAGCACGCAGGCGATGACCTGATGAAGGACAAGTACGTCGTCCACGAGACCGCCGCTCTGGCCGGCAAGGCTGCGACCTTCATGCCGAAGCCGATCGCTGGCGACAACGGCACTGGTATGCACTGCCACCAGTCCCTGTGGAAGGACGGCAAGCCGCTGTTCTACGACGAGAAGGGCTACGCTGGCCTGTCCGATCTGGCTCGCTGGTACATCGGCGGTCTGATCAAGCACTCCTCCTCCGTGCTGGCCTTCACCAACCCATCCCTGAACTCCTACCACCGTCTGGTCCCGGGCTTCGAGGCTCCGGTCAACCTGGTGTACTCTGCTCGTAACCGTTCTGCCGCCATCCGTATTCCGCTGGCCGGCACCTCCCCGGCTGCCAAGCGCATCGAGTTCCGCGCTCCGGATCCGTCCTGCAACCCGTTCCTGGCCTTCTCCGCTCAGCTGATGGCTGGCCTGGACGGCATCCTGAACCACATCGAGCCTCCGGAGCCGGTCGACAAGGACCTCTACGAGCTGCCGCCGGAAGAGCACGCTGGCATCAAGCAGGTGCCAAGCTCCCTGGCCGAGGCTATGGACGCCCTGGAAGAGGACCACGACTTCCTCACCGCCGGCGACGTGTTCACCGACGACCTGATCGAGACCTGGATTGGCCTCAAGCGCGACGAGATCGACCAGGCTCGCCTGGCCCCGACCCCGCTCGAGTACGAGCTCTACTTCCACATCTGAGTTTGAGAGCTTAGCAACGTTGGGATTTCGCCATTGCTCTTCTCTTGTGGGAGTCTAATGGGAGTCATTCAGCGTAACTAGAAAGAACCTCGTGAAATTCGTTTCACGAGGTTCTTTTTCGTATGTTGCGTTGTATGTTATGCGATGTGCGTTGCTCCTGGAATATTCCAGGGGCGGGCCGCTACTTAGTCTCCCAACGCTCCTTGAGTACATAGGCGGCGGCTTTGGGCTGACGGTCGCGAGTGAAGACGCCCTTCTTGTTGCCGTCGACGCGCATGATGCCTTCACCGGTTTGGAAGTCGCAGAGGTTCCATACCTGCTCGCCCACCACTGCCTCGAACATGTCGAACACTTCGTGCTGCATGGTGAGGTACTCACACTGGTATTCCTCACTCCACTGCACGCTTGGCAGCTTGTGCGCACCGGCATCGGTGTCCGCAACGTATTCGGTGAACAGGAATGGCTTGTTGGGTTCGGTGTTCATCCATTGGTTCATCTCGTCGATGAAGGCCTTCTTGGCTCCGATGAGCTGATACCCGCCTTGCATATACCAGCCGTAATACCGGTTCAGGCAGATGACATCCGCGAATTGATGGCACTTGTCTTTGCCTGCGGCGGCCATCATCAGATTGGTGTAGGTCAGAGGACGATGCTGCGGATCGAGCGTGCGCGCGTAATCGAATATCTCCTTGAAATACGGCACGGCCGCCTCGGATGCCGAGTCGTTGGCGGCGTCGATGAAATTCCAAGCGCCGGAGGCCCCCGGCATTCTTTTCGTCGAAGGGGACAATTCAGAACACAACTGCCGACACAATCGTCAGGGAGGCCAGCGAGAACAGCGTGCTTACGAGCACGAAGCCGACCGCATACTCGGGCATGTTGTTCTTGCGACCGGTGAACATGGCAATGGTGGTCATGGTCGGCAGTCCGGCGATGACCGTAATCATCAGCACCATGTCATGGGTGATCGGCAGTTGCGGCAATGCGCCGGTCAGCGCGGTCAGTAGCGCGTAGAAGGCGAGCGGGAATGCGATCATCTTGGCGACTAGGCCAGCATAGAGTTCGTAGCGTTTGAGGACACCCCACCACTTGGTCAGCGCGAACAGGCCGCCCAAGTAGATTAGCGACATCGGCGTGGCCATATTGCCGATGGTGTGCAGCGGCTTCAGGATGATGTCCGGCACCTTGACGCCGAGCAGAATCAGAATCAGGGCGAGCATCACGCCGACGAAGGCGGGATTGACGAATCGTTTAAGCAGGCCGAGGACGCGGGTGCCTGGCGAGGGGCGGACGACGGCCGGAGAACCACCGTTTGCGGCATTGCTCGCCGAACCAGCATTGCCCACCGAACCGGCGCCGTTCACCGAACCGTTCACGACCGCACCTCGCGCGCCAATTGCGTTGCCGCCAGTCGTTTCGTCGACCGGCTCGCACAGCCATACGCCGTACGTCCAGAGCAGCGTCTGGTCGATGATCGACATCAGCGCCACGTAAATCGCGCCGTTCTGCGGCCAAAGTGCCATAATCAACGGAATGCCGATGAATCCGGCGTTGCCGAAAATAAGCGACGCCTGAAATACATGGCTACGCGAACCTTTGAGCCGCAACAGTTCGGCGACCAGCCAGAACACCAGGATGAGCAGCGCGTACATCACGGCGGTCAGCAGCATCACGCCCCAGTTAGAGGCAAGCTGCGCGCGGTCCGCACCATCGACGGCGTTCGAAAACACAAGCACGGGGATGAGCACGTTGAGCAGCAACGAGCACATGCCGTCCAACGCCGTCTGACCGTAGAATCGAAGCCTCACACATCCATACCCGACCATCAGCATGATCAGAAATCCGACTAACTGGCCAATCATGACGCCGAACTGCCCCATGCACACTCCTCTCGCTCGCGTTCCCGTGCTTTTCTGTCACTGGTTCATATAGGCAGTCATCTGGACAGGCTCGGCGGCACACGCATCAGTATGTTCGATACCATCACATGCCAATCCACTTCTCGTTCAACCGTTCCCCGTGCTAATGCGCCGCCGGCCACCCCGTGTTGCCGGTGCTGCGCGAGCACCATTACACGTATTGCATTCCGGTGATCAGCGGGCGCAACGTGTGGGTCGGCGCGAACGTGTCGATTCTGCCGGGAGTGACCATCGGCGACAATTGCGTGATTGGCGCCGGTTCGGTCGTGACACATTCCATCCCCGCCAACTCCGTCACCTACGGCGCGCCCTGCGAGGTCGTGCGTGAAATCGGCGACAAGGACCGCGAGTATTTCTACAAAAATCGCAAGCTCGACGTGTGGGAGTGAGCTTTCGCGCTACTGCTCTTTGAGCTTAAAACGCTCACTGAATTGGCGGTCGCGCCAGTAGTAGACGTCGTCGCGTTCGTTGATTTCGCGAATTACCTTGCACGGGCTGCCATAGGCGACCGTGTTGGCGGGGATGTCCTTGGTGACCAGCGAGTTGGCGCCAATGACCGCGTTGTCCCCGATGGTGACCCCGGGCAGCACGGTGACATTCGCGCCGATCCAGACGTTCTCGCCGATGTGGACGGGCAACGAATACTGGGCACCCTGATAGCGCAGGTCCGGACGCACGGGATGGCCGGTGGCTACAAGCGTGACGTTGGGGCCGATCATGGTGTGGGATCCGATGAAGATCTCACCATCGTCCACCAGCGTCAGGTTGAAGTTGGCGTAACAGCGCTCGCCCCAATAAGTATTGCAGCCCCAGTTCGCATACACCGGGCATTCGAGGTACAGACCCTCCCCCGCCGCGCCGAAGAACGCCTGCATGAGTTCGGTACGGCGCTTCGGGTTGGTCAGCGGCGTGGCGTTGAGTTCGAGCTGGAGATCACGCTGGGCGGCCTGCAGATCAAAAAAGCCGTCCACATCATCCGGCAGGTAGACCTCGCCAGAGAACATAAGCGCCATTTTCTCGCGCGTCGCATCATCGATAATCGGCTTGGCGATCGGCTTGTCTTCGGTCATCATTGGCTCCTGTTCGGCGTTTTGGCGATTGTGTCGGTCGAACTATTCTGTCACAGACTCGTTTTCGACACCCAGCATCGAGCGCAGCCAGTCAAGGATTCAGATGTGCGATTGGCACCGTGCGGGCCTCACACTTTTCTTATTGAGAACGATTCGCCGTGCAGTCAAGCCCTCCATCCACCCAAAAAGGACTCGCTTTTGGCCGCGTCGTCGCGGTAGGCCTTGCCGAACTCGTCAATGAGCCCATGGAATTCCTGCAAATCCTTGACACTGAGGCTCGTATCCAGCACCACGGGCGAATAGGCCTTGTGGAATGCCAGATAGCCGGCTGGCACATCAAATCCGAGGAAGGCGAATAGTCGGCGAGCATAAGTATCGGCCACGAATGTGCGGCGCGAAAACACATATAGCATCAGGTCGTCGGCCGTTTCGCCCCCGATACCAAATAATCCGAGCAATTCGGTCCGCAATTCGGCGTCGGGAATATCTGCCGCGCCCTCAGGTGAGGCTCCGCAACGCTCCACATACCATCGGCTCAGTGACTGTACCGTCTTGGATTTGTTGACATAAAAGCCGGACGGGCGAATAAGTTCCTGCAGATGCGCTGGCCCCATAATCGCCAGCTTATGGGGTTCGAGCACACCCTCCGCGTTCAACGCCGCAAGCGAACGATTCACATTGCCCCACGCCGTATTCTGCGTCAGCACCGCGCCCACCATAATCTCGAATGTGGTTTCAGCCGGCCACCATCCGGTCGGGCCAAGGGCGGCAGCCATGGTGCGGTACAGCGATTCGATATACGCGGGAGAAGGAACGCCCGGCACCCGCTTTGCACTTCGATTATTCATAGTTGCAATCTACCATTCACCGCAATTCATGCAGGATTCGCCGCATGAACGGGATAGTGACTAGGAATGTCAGCACGTCGGACACCGATTGTGCCATTTCCACGCCGAGCACGCCGAACATCATCGGCAGAATCAGTACGATCGGTGCCAAAAACAGACCTTGTCGGCACAGGGCCAGGAACGAGGCGATGCCGGTGCGGCCCATGGTCTGGGTCATCATATTGCCCATCATGTTGAAGCCATTGAGAATCACCGTGCAGCATTGAATATGCAGCGCTGCCACGCCCACCGCCACCACGGCCGGGTCGGAACGGAAGATCTCGACCAGTTGCGGCGCGAAAATCCACAGCAGCGCTGCCAACGCCACGAGCACGCAGGTGGCGAGCCGCACGCAGAACCAGTACCCTTCTTTGACGCGCGCGAACAGGCCGGCACCGTAGTTGTAGCCGCACACCGGCTGAAAGCCTTGGCCGAGACCCACGATCACCGAATTGGCGCCCAACATGATGCGCATCACGATGGCCATGCCGGCGATGGCCGCGTCGCCGAACGGGTTGGCGGCGATGTTCACGCAGGTCACGGAAATCGAGCCGGCGCCTTGGCGGATCAGCGAAGGCAGGCCGCCGCCGGCCACTTCGCGCATGAGCAGCACATCCGGCTTGCAATTGCGCAGGGACAGTTTCATCACGCCGAATTTGCGGCTCATCGTGGTCAGAATCGTAAAGCTCACCGTCTGGCAGATGGCGGTGGCGAGGCCGGCACCGAAAATCCCCAGACCGGCCACGAAAATGAACAATGGCGCAAGCAGGAAATTCAGCAATGCGCCCGAAACCAGCCCGATCATGCCGAACGCCGATTGCCCTTGGTATCGCAGCAGTCCGTTGAGCGCGAACGAACCGCACACGCAGGGTGCGGCGACCAGCAACGGCGTCAGATATTGCACGGCGTATGGGGCGATCGTCGAGGTCGAGCCCAGCATGACGACAAGTGGCCGCAGGGTCAGCAACCCGATTGCGGCAATCACCAAACCGGAGATCACCGCGCCCGCAAAGCCCACGGCCAGTAGTCGGGAGGCACGATCATTGTTCTGCTTGCCGAGTTCGCGGCTCATTGAGTTGCCCGCGCCGTTGCCGAAGAAGAAGCCGAGCGCCTGCATCACGGTCATGATGGAGAACGCGATGCCGATGGCACCGGACTGCGCGGTGCCGAGCTGGCCGATGAAAAAGGTATCAGTCAGGTTGTATGCAGTAGTCACCAGATTGGAAATGACGGCCGGCAGGCATAGTTTGAGGATCAGCGGTTTGACCGGCTGCCCGGTCATCTGCCGATATTTCGCGTCCGCGCTTGCGCGTCTAATGCCATGAATCTGCACCATGGGCGGCTATCCTACTCGCGCAGGGTCCTATGCAAAGGCGCGTGACCGCCATACGAGTCAGCGCAGATACCGTCCGGTAATGCTATCCGGATTGGCCGCGACCTGTTCCGGCGTTCCGGTGGCGACGATGTGTCCGCCGCTTTCGCCGCCGCCCGGACCCATGTCGATGATCCAGTCCGCATTGGCGATCACGTCAAGGTCATGTTCGATGACCACGACTGTTGCGCCGCTCGCCACAAGCCGGTCGAACACGCCCAGCAGCACACGCACGTCGAGCGGGTGGAGACCGATGGTCGGCTCATCGAACACGAATACCGCGTCCGATTGGGCTTTGCCCATTTCGCTGGCGAGCTTCAACCGCTGGGCTTCGCCGCCCGAAAGCGCCGGCGTCGGTTCGCCGAGTGTCAAATACCCAAGACCCAAATCATGCAAGGTGGTCAGACGTGCGTGGACCTTCTTGAGGTCGCCGGTCACGGACAGCGCCTGGTCCACGCTCATCGCCATCAGCTGCGGCAGGCTCAACGAAAGGTGCGATTCTCCCTTAACGGCACGCCGAATCACGCCGGCTTCGGGCGCATACCGGGATCCGCCGCAGTCCGGGCATTCGATGGTCACGTCCGGCAGGAACTGCACGTCGAGTGAGATCGAACCGGTGCCGTCGCACGTGGGGCAACGCAGCCGTCCAGTGTTGTACGAGAAATCGCCGGCCTTCCAGCCGCCCGTCTTGGCCGCATCGCATCGGGCGAAGGCGCGGCGCAGTTCGTCGTGAATATCGGCATAGGTGGCCACGGTGGAGCGTACGTTTGCGCCAATCGGCGTGGCGTCGATGAGATTCGCGCGACTGATGCCCTCGGCCTCAAGTTCACGCACATGTTCCGGCAACCGCTCCCCCGCCGCCTGCGCTTTGAGCGCGGGAATCAGCGATTCGAGCACCATCGTGGTTTTACCGGAGCCGGAGACGCCTGTCACCGCCACGAGCCGGCCGCGCGGAATATCAACGTCCAGCGGCTTGACCGTATGCAACTGGCTGGTTGTCATGCGGATGTGGCCAAGGTCGAACACCTGCGGTTCCGCCACGCGCTCACGGATGCGCGCGCTCACATTATCGGCCAAGAATGGCGCAATACGACTACTTGGATTCGCCGCCACTTCGTCTACCGTCCCTTGCGCGATCACATGCCCTCCTTCGGCGCCGGCAACCGGTCCCATTTCGATAAGATGGTCGGCGGCCTTGAGCACGCGCACGTCATGGTCCACGACCACCACGGAATTGCCGTCCGCCACCAAGTCATGCATCACGCCGAGCAGCCCATCCACGTTCGAGGGATGCAGGCCAATGGACGGCTCGTCGAGCACATACAGCACGCCGGTGGTGCGGTTGCGCACGGCACGGGCGAGCTGCACACGCTGGCGTTCACCAGTTGAAAGCGTGGCACCGGCGCGGTCAAGCGCCAGATAGCCGAGGCCCAGATCCAACAGTCGGCGGGCCACGTCCAGGAATGATTCGCAGATGTTGGTGGCCATCGTCCGCATGTCGGCGGGCAGGGATTCCGGCACTCCGCGCACCCAATCCGCCGCCGCGTCCAAGGTCATCGCGCCGGCTTCGGCCAAGTTCAGCCCGCGCACATGCGGGGCCCGGGCGGCGACGCTCAGTCGTGTGCCGCCGCAGTCGGCGCATGGGCCTTCCTTGAGGAACCGGACCACACGCTTCAGGCCCTTCTCGTCCTTGGCTTTGGCGAGCGCGTTCTCCACCGTGTACACGGCGTTGAAGTAGGTGAAGTCGAGTTCGGCGAAATCGTCGCCTTTCTTCGGCTTGTAAAGAATATGCTTTTTGACGGCCGGCCCGTTGAATACGATGTCGCGTTCTTCGGGCGTGAGTTCGTTGAACGGCACGTTGGTGCGCACGCCCATCGCGCCGCACACCTGTTTCATGAGGTCCCACATGAGCGAACCCCATGGCAGCACCGCGCCGTCGTCGATGCTTTTCGACTCGTCCGGGACCAGGGCCGCGCGGTTTACTTCGCGCACGATGCCGGTGCCGGAGCAGGTCGGGCAGGCGCCGGCCGAGTTGAAGGCGAGCAATTCGGCGCCGGGCGCGTGGAATTCCTTGCCGCAGCCAGCACAGGTGATGGGCAGGCCGGCCGCCACGTTCAGCGTCGGTTCATTGCGCGCCCCGCAATGCGGGCACACGTGCGAGGCGACGCGGGAAAACAGGAGTCGCAGGCTGTTGAGCAATTCGGTCATCGTGCCGAACGTCGAACGGATGCCGGGCACAGTGGGCCGCTGGTGCAGGGCCAGCGCGGCCGGCACATGCAGCACTTCGTCCACCTGGGCGCGGCTGGCTTGAGTCAGTCGGCGGCGCGTGTACGTGGACAGCGCTTCCAAGTAGCGCCGCGAACCTTCCGCATACAGCACGCCGAGCGCCAGAGAGCTTTTGCCCGAACCGGAGACGCCGGCCACGCCCACCAGTTCGCCCAGCGGAATGTCGATGTCGATGTTCTTGAGGTTATGCACGCGCGCACCGCGCACCTCAATCACCTGCGGCCGTTGATCGTCGCTCATGCTCGGCACTGCTCCGCCGCCGCAAGGTCGGCTTTCAGGGCGGAAGACAGTTCATCGAGCAGCGGCAGCCATCGATCCGCACGCACCGAGCAAATGCGGCGGGTGGCGTCTTTGCTGATTTCGATGAATCCGGCTTGTTCCAGCAGTTTGATGTGATGGGACACGGCCGTGCGGGACAGTGCCGACGATTCGGCCAGCTCCCCCACCGTCTGCGGCCCATGGCACACCAATTGCACCAGCAACTGCTGCCGGTTCGGATCCTTCAGCGTCTCGAACAGCGGAACGCATTGGTTGAGGATTTCCAGGCTCCTGATCGGCTGGTCACATGCCTCGTGGCCTGCCGCCGCGCTATCTGACCTCTGTTCAAGTGTCACGCCGTCACCTCTTTCTCGACTTCGCCCTTGGCTGCCGCCGCCTGAGTTTCATGGTCTCCAGTATCATCACGGCCAACGACGGCGGCTGAACGCCGGACGAGAATCTTTCGTCTTGGGCACCGTCCGCCACCTGCAATCCGATTCCCCAGTTTCACTGATGGCCTTTGCGCCGGCGCGGTGTCAGCGCACCCATGCCATGCTGTTTCAGCGCGAATAGCAGCGCGCATGCCGCCGATGCGCGAATCCGGTTCCTTGCTGGTCGGGCTGGTCGGCGAGCGGCTGAATCTTGATTCGGCGTCGCGGCATCCGATCATCCTCCGGCGCTACGCGCTCTCAGCGGGGATTAAAGCAAAAAGGACCTCGTGAACTGGTTTTGATCAGGCCCCTCTATGCTGGACTGTCTGAATGACGACGAGCTGCACACCCTATACGGCTACCTGCAGCGCATCATCGACGCCTCCTCCGACGGCGTACCGGCTTCGACCGCCGAGGACGCCAAGAAGCGAGCGCTACTTATCGAGCACCCCAAGCGCAGGCACATGACGGCCGACCGCGCATAATTCGCGAACAGCCCACACAACTTTGCGGCCACGCAAACGACGGCCGCGCAATCGTTCAATCATTTAGTTACAAGGTCATCCAGCCGCACGATCATCCAGCTCCCCTTACAAGCACGTCCAATTCACCATTTACACGGCATTTTGCACCAAAACCCTACTTTAAAATGCGGCATTTTGCACCAAAGCCCCATTTTGAAATGCGGCATTTTGCACATACAAGGCAGAAAATGCTACCCTCATAAGGGATTCGGAAAGGAGCTGCCATGCTTGAGCGCAAAATCTCGGACGATCTGCTGGAATGGAAGCGGAGCGGTACCGGCAAAGCACTGCTGCTGACCGGCGCTCGCCAGATCGGCAAGAGCTACGCGGTACGCGAGTTCGCCAAGCACGAATACGCCCATTACCTTGAAATCAACCTGTACGAGAACAAGCAGGCGGCCCGAGCGCTCGCATCGGCGAACGACGTGCAGGAGTTCATCAGCCGCCTTACCTTGTTCTCACCTTCAACGCTCATTCCCGGTGATACGTTGATTTTCATCGACGAGGTGCAAGAGGCACCGGATGTGATGACCATGGTCAAGTTTCTGGTGGCCGATGGCCGTTTCGATTATGTGTTCTCCGGTTCCATGCTCGGCACTGAGTTCAAGGGCGTACGCTCCTACCCCGTTGGCTCGGTCATCGAAAAAACCATGCGTCCCATGGATTTTGAGGAATTCTGTTGGGCCATCGGCGTACAGAAGTCGACACTTGAAAACATCCGAGAATCCTGCCGGTCGGTCACGCCAATCGACCGGTACATTCACGATGCAATGATGACGAACTTCCGCACCTATCTGGTAGTCGGCGGCATGCCGGAAGTCGTGCAACGTTTTCTGGACACCAAGGGTGATTTGGCGGCTGTGCGCGCGGTGCAGAACGAGTTGAACCGGCAATATCGCCACGATATTTCGCAGTACGCAGGCAATCGCGCATTGCAGGTGCAGGAGATCTTCGACCAGCTCCCCACTCAGCTGATTGACGGTAACGGCAGATTCGCCGTCTCCTCCATCAGCCCCGGTGCTCGGTACGACCGCAATCAGAAGGATTTTCTTTGGCTTGTCGATGCGGGTGTGGCATTGAAAACCAACTGCGTCACCGAGCCGAAAACACCATTGAAACGCACGGCGCAATCACCGAAGTTCAAACTGTACCAGTCTGATACCGGTATGCTCATGGCACGATACCCGCAACCGACCGCGCAAGCCGCATACCTTGATGATTCCTCACCGAATCTGGGTGCCATCTACGAGAACGTGATTGCTCAGGAGCTGACGGCGCAAGGCATTCCGCTGTATTACTACATGGCAAAGAAACATGGTGAAGTCGATTTCATCGCTGACACGAACGCCGATTCTGTGATGCCGTTCGAGGTCAAGTCGGGGCGCAGCTACCGCACGCACGCCGCCATCGACGCCGTATTGGCCAATGCCGAATATCGCATCTCGCAGGGCGTGGTGCTGTCCCGCTCCAATATTGCGCAGGACGGCGGAACAACCTATCTTCCGCTGTATGCCACGTACTGCTTGCGAGATGTCTGCAATCTGGCCTCACCCTCGACCGTCAGCACCATCGGCGACTTTTCGCTGACGGTGCACCCCGTGTAGGCTTCGCATCGGTGCGCGCTTTACCACTGCGCGCACAGGGCGTTGAAGGCGTCATCGAGGCTCGCGCCAAGCCGGCGGGCCTCGTCGGCATAGGTCTTGGCCGCGCGCACCAGCGGTTCGGGAATCGGCTTGACCCGTTTTACACGCGCCGCGCGGCCGGCACCGGTGTCGATGATGCCGCAGTCGGCGAGTTCGGTGTACGCCTTGGCCACGGTTCCCGACGCGATGCGCAGTGTCCACCGGTTCGCCGGAATCGGCCTACCAGACCGGCACCCCGGCCACTACCCCATCGAGCAGCTGCTTATTCCGATCGAGGGCACGGCTTATACATCGGCGCGACCTGACTCAAGCCGTTCGCCACGTGCGGCGCTTTCGGCATCACCGACGAGGCCCTCGCCCAGTCCGCTGCACAGTACAAGGCACTGCTCGCCGAGTAACAGGTGACCGGTTTGCGTCACCACAATCGTTCAGCGTAAACCGCGTCAGACACATCACAACGTCCGTATGTATGCGGCCCTACAAAGGGGACGCATACATACGGACGTTAAATACCACTGCGGTAAACCCCGTCACACCACGCGATTAGAACCGGATCAACGCCTTAATAACTTTGCGCTGGTCCATGGCCTCATAAGCGTCCTGAATATGGTCGAGGTCATATTCGGCGGTGAACACGCGGCCAGGGTTAATCTCGCCTTTAAGCACCGCATCCAGCAGACCACCGTCAATATCGTAGTGGCGCACGGGAGCCGGGCCGCCCTTGATGCCGATGTTGCCGTAGAACGTGCCTTCGGCGCTGATCTCCACGTCGTGCGGCAGACCCACACGACCAATCACGCCACCGCGGCGAATCAGGCCAATCGCCGTGTCGAAGGACTGCTTGGAGCCCACGCATTCGAGCACCGCGTCCGCACCATAGCCACCGGTCATCTCCAGCACCTTGTCAATAGCCTCTTGGCCACGCTCGGACACGATATCAGTCGCACCGAATTCGCGGGCGAGCGCCGCGCGATCCTCGTGACGGCTCATGGCAATAATGCGCGTGGCACCACGCATCTTGGCGGCAATCACACCGCACAGGCCGACTGCACCATCGCCCATGACCACGGCTGTGTCACCGGGCTTGACCTCGGCAGAAACCGCCGCGTGATAACCGGTGGACATCACATCGGAAATGGTCAGCAGCGATGCGAGCTGTTCATCGGAATAATCTTCCGGTGAACCGGGCACCTTGACCACGGTGCCGTCCGCCTCGGGCACACGCAGGTATTCGGCCTGACAAGCGGAGAAGTAGCCCCCGTGCGGGCACACGGATTCGAAGCCGGCCTTGCATACCGGGCACTTGCCGCAGCTGTACGGGAATGGCACGACCACGAAATCACCTGGCTTAACGGATTCGACCGCCGCGCCAGTCTCCTCGACCACGCCAATGGCTTCGTGGCCCACCTGACTGTGTGCGGCCTGTCCGCTCAGCCCACGGAAGAACCACAAATCAGAGCCGCATACACAGGTGCGCACCATGCGAATCACGATGTCATCATCCTGCTGAAGTGCCGCCTTTGGCACCTCTTCCACGGCCATCTTGCCAGGCTCCACGAAAATCGCGGCTTTCATGGTTTCAGACATATTCACAACTCCTTGTTTCCGGCACCGAGCGATTAGGGCCCGTTATCCTCATGTTCCATTAAACGACAATCGATCTGTATTAGCCAATAGCCATAAACCATGTTGAGCCATACCCACGAGGTATGGAAGCAACCAAGCAATTCATCTACGTGCTTTATCGCCTCACGGCAACCAAGTTCATCGGCATTGCAGAAGTCTCTTGCCGAAATCCACCGCGATAGGCCAATATCCGAGATACTGCTGCCGTTTGTTGTCGCCGCCACGAGTAGGCTAAAGAACCGGCGATGGAACCCGCCTGAACTCGTTTCGAACCGCACACTGCTGATAGTTCCTACACACGATTTGATATTGCATGGAATCGTTGTGTCTTCAGCAGGATTCAGCGGTTTCAGGAAAGGCTATTATGGATTCGCAATCCCCATCCGCAGGTGCCCGGCCGATTACGCACACGACCACTCCCCCGGCGCGCAAGCTCCCCGATATTCATCTTGATATTGTGTTGGTCGTCTTCTGCGGCGGTGCGATCGGCACCGCTATCCGCTATGCGTTCGCACAGATTCCCGCGGCTGGCAGCTTCCATACCGGCACGTTTGTGGCCAACAGGCTGGCTTGCTTCTGCTATGCAGGGTTGACCGCTTACTTGGCCGGCGCTTCCCGGTTCGGCGCACGTTCCAAAGAACTTGCCAGTCGCGGACTCGGCATGGGCGTATGCGGTGGTTTGTCTACGATGTCGACACTCGCGCTGGAAGGTTTTACCGCAATCCGCGACGGTCAGGTGGCGGCCGGCATTGCCTATCTACTGGTGACGTTCGCGCTGGGTCTGGTTTGTGCGTCTGCCGGCGTGTGGGCAGGAACGCATCTGGCCGGCTCCTCGAACGTATCCGCCGAAGCGTCCGCTGATACGAATGCCGCTACGACCAGCAAGGGAGGTAAGGCGTGATGACCGTATTCCTACCAATCTTGGTCTGCCTGTGCGGCGGCGTAGGCGCCTCCTGCCGCTATCTGCTTGACGTGACCATCAAAACGTACTGGCAGCGCGCATTCCCACTTTCCACGTTCACCATCAATCTCATCGCCGGATTCCTAGCCGGTTTGGTCGCGGCGCTGGCACTCGGCGGGACACTTGATGAACCATGGCGGCTAGTGCTGGCCACCGGTTTCCTCGGCGGCTTCTCCACGTTCTCGACCGCAATCAACGAAATGGTGACGCTCTTCCGCAAACACCGCTACCCCACCGCAGCGGCCTATCTGGTGCTGTCGCTGGGTGTGCCGGTCGTTGCTGCGGCCTGCGGTTTTCTCGTCTGACCGCCACGCCGATTCCCGACGCGGTCAGCGGTATCATTGCGAGGTCGAACGTCACAGGTACATCCGGGAGGTATATGGGCATGGCGAACAATGGAGCGGATGTGAAGCCGAATCAAGGTGTGGGCGCCACAAATACCTCGACCACAACGAATACTGCGGAAAATACCGTGGGCACGGCAACCCCGAAGCAAAATGGACTCGCCGTGCTGGGCAAGTATGTGGGTGTTTCCGCCACGCAGACCATTGTGGAGTATGCGACGTTCGCCATTCTGCACTTGATCGGCGTACCCTCACAGATCGCCAACGGCATCGCCGTGGTGTGTTCGGCGACCTACAACTTCGTGATGAACCGCAACGTGACATTCAAATCGTCCAGCAACTTCACCCGTTCCGTGGCGCTGTTCGTGCTGCTGTGGATCTGGAACTTCACGTTCAGCACGCTGCTGATCGGCTGGATGCCGGGTGCGACCGGGCTGAGTCCATATGTGGTGAAGTTCATTGCGATGGCCTGCCAGTTCGGCTGGGGTTATCCGTTGTGCAAGTACGTGATTTTTAGGTGACACATTCCAATTGCTCACTGTCGTTCGCCTTCGCCTATTTGTATTTGGAGCGCTTATCAGAAGAACAGCATCGCAACACCTGCAGCGAAGCACATGAGCAGAATCGATGTCAGGAAGCTGGCGAGCATCGGCTTCTTGCCCTTGGAAGCGATGGCCTTGAAGTTCACGTTGATGCCGAGCGCGGCCATGGCCATGCCGAGCACGATGTACGCAAAGTCCACGAGCTGCGGGGTGATGGAGGTGACGAACGGTACGAAGGTGCCGATAATCGAAGCGCCGATGAAGCCGAGCATGAACCACGGGAAGGCCACGGTCTTCTTGCCGGTGCTCTGAACCTCGGAATGCTTCTTCTCCCACCAGATGGCGATGATGATGGCCGCGAACACAAGCATGAGCACGCGGGAAAGCTTCATGATGGTGGCGATGTCCACCGCGCCGAATGCGTCGCCACCCGCGACCGCGTGGGCGATTTCGTGCAGGGAAGCACCGGCGGTGATGCCCAGCTGGTCCTTGGTCATGCCGGTCAGCGGGCCGAGCGCGATCTCCAGCAACGCGAACACAGTACCCATAATGGCTACGATGGCCACGGCCATGGTCACGTCGTTGTCCTTCTCGTCCTGCTTGTCCTCAGGCACCTTGATGGAACCGGCCAGGCCCATGACGGCGGCCGCACCGCAGATGCCGGTGCCACCGGCGGTCAGGATGGCGAGCATCGGGTCGACACCGAGTTTGCGGGCGATGGCATAGCACACGATGATGGTCAGCGTAACGACCACAGCGGCGATCGGCAGACACTTGATGCCCTGCGTGAACAGCACGGCGAGGTTGAGCTTGAAACCGAGCAGGATGATGCCGAGGCGCAGCAGCTTGTTGGAAATCAGGCCAGCGGCGTCCTTGACGCCTGCCTTGCGGCCATCATTGGAACCGACGTAGGCACTGCGGATCGGGAACTGGATGATCATACCGATGAGCAGCGCGATGATGAGCGCGCCGAACAGGCTGAATCCGGGGAACTGCTTGAGCCAGGAGGCGAACAGCGAGGCCAGCAGAGTCAGAACACCAATGAACAGCATGTCAACGGTGGCAATGCGCTTCCACCATTTTGTACAGAACTCTCTCATGATGTCTATTGAAGCTCAAGCGTTTACATCGGTCAAATCATTGCAACCAATACATATCATCGATTTTGTCGATACCTAATTGATCTCCCTCTGATGAGAGAGGTGGCCGCCGCAGGCGGACGGAGGGAGAGAAACAACGTTCGCAACCTCCCCTCAGTCGACTATCTGACTACCCGCGCAGCGCAGCAATAATCGTCTCCGCCAACTCCCGCTGATCGTGCGTCAGACCGGATCTCGGCACCAGCGCATAGAACCGCCGCACAAACTCATCGCCAAGCTCCCGCTGCACCGGCACGCCCGCCGGCACGGCGGCTTCCGAAATCAACGACTGCCCGAACCCGGCGGACAGCGCCGCCACAATCGCCGCATTACTGGACACTTCCATCGTGCGTGCAGGCACAACCTGAGCGGTCTTGAAATACAGATCCGTGTAATACCGCACGCCGGAACCGTGTTCGCGCACCATCCACACGCCGTCAGGCTCCCCCGCCAACACCAGCCGGTCCTCGCACAGGGTGACGCGGTCCACCGAATCGTTCACGATCGGCTTTTCCACCACGCCGAGCTGCACGGCCTTCATGCTGGCCTGTTCGAGAATCGCATCCGAGTTCATCACGTGTACAGCGAAGTCGAAACCGTCCATGTCCCGAGCCATCACCGGCAACGCCTTCGGCAGCAGAATCGCCGCGGTCGTGTGCGAGAACGACACGGCCAGCGGCTCACGCGCCTCCTGCACGCGGGCGATCTGCTCACGCGTATCCCGCCATAATCCGTCGATGCCGATGGCAGTCTGGTACAGCATCCGCCCGGCCTGTGTGGGCGTCACGTCACTTTTCGCATTGCGCACGAACAGCGGCGCGCCGACCATCTGCTCCAATTGGGCGATACGCGACGACACCGTCGACTGCGATACCTTCAGCTCATCGGCGGCCAGCGTGAACTGACCCACCTCGTATACGGCGACCAGGGTTTCGAGCAGAGGGAACATGGTTTAACTGTACGCTGTATGATGCACGAATATTTCAATTAGCTTGGGCGTAGCCCTAGGCCACGGACCTGGACCACCCTCAGTCTCGCTTCGCGAGCCAGCTCCCGCCAGCGGAAGCCCAATGGCTTTCACATCACTATGCCTCGCGCAGTTTTGCGAGCTGCGCCTTGGCCTTGTGGAGTTTGGCATAGATCTCGTTGCGCTGGGCCGGGTTCTTGACGCGCTGATGGTCACGAGTGAGCTTGTCCACTTCGGATTCGAGCCGAGCAATTTCAGTATGGCGAATGATGCGCGCATCCAGATTCTCGACCTCCGGCGTACCCAAAATGGTCTGTGAGCACAGCGATGCCCACAGCTCATCAATAGTAGAGCCGGCCAGCTCCAGCTGGGCCTCCCCCGCCGGCTGCCAGTCGCCGGCATATACCTGATAGATCGGCGTGTGCCCGGCACGCCCCGGTATGGCGCGGCGCACGGCGAACGCGCATTCCTCACGCGTGCTGCCCTCGAACGGCACGTCGCGTACGCACACGAACACGATGCCCGATTTGCGCTGTCCGGCGATCAGGTCGATGACTTCGTTCGGTATGCCGGTGGCTTTGGCCGTAAGCTTCAGTCCGATGACCAGCACTTCCGAGATCAGTTTGCCGTCCGCAAGCCCCGTGTCGGCCGACCGGGCCAACGCCAGCATGGTGATGGATTCGATCTCGTTCACCAATCGCTGCTTGAGTTTGCCGGAAATCGGCGCTTTGCCTACGAACAAGGCTTTCGGCAGTGTGCCTTTGGCTTCGGGAATCGCCGTGGAAACGGGCAGTCCCAGCGAAATTGCGGATACAGAACCACAGTGAGCGGCCTGTGCACCAGTCATCATCGACCTTCTTTCCCGGCCTGCCATCAGTGTCATATCCTCGCAGTGCAGCAGTCCGTTTATCTATTGAAAAGCAACACTAGCGCATCCAGGCCGGAAGTCGTGGTACATATCCATATCCTGCTGCGGTTATAGAAAATCCCCTCCGAGTTTCCTCGAAGGGGATTTCCTATAACGCTAGTTCAAGCGAAGATTCTTGTCTGATGAAAATCAGGCGAGGATCTTGGTCACACGACCGGAGCCGACGGTGTGGCCACCTTCACGCACAGCGAAGGTCAGGCCTTCCTCCATAGCGATGGGCTGAATCAGCTCAACGGTGAAGGTAGCGTGGTCGCCCGGCTGAACCATCTCGACGCCTTCCGGCAGCTCGATGACGCCGGTGACGTCGGTGGTACGGAAGTAGAACTGCGGACGGTAGTTGGAGAAGAACGGCGAGTGACGGCCGCCTTCGTCCTTGGTCAGCACGTAGACTTCGCCCTCGAACTTGGTGTGCGGG